>Ga0209284_10000694_pt1 | contig 54448 bp, 48 predicted proteins | sample FRY03_FD_187211 | JGI IMG/M metagenome (GOLD analysis project Ga0209284, IMG submission 187211) | Freshwater microbial communities from Lake Fryxell liftoff mats and glacier meltwater in Antarctica - FRY-03 (SPAdes) (version 2) | ecosystem: Environmental > Aquatic > Freshwater > Ice > Glacier...
ATGGCGCTCCTTCGCTGGCCGGGGGCCTCGGCATGAATGCAGGCATGGTTTTAGTGCCTGAGCCATCCACGGCCGTGCTCGTCAGCATCGGCATGGCCCTGGTGTGCTTGGGCTTGCGAAATCGCCGGCGGACTGCCTAGCGGTCAAGGCGGGGACCGCCGCCAAACTCGTATGCCGTCGCGCCGTGTGCGCCACTCGTCACGTCGCACCGCGTCCTTCTTGAAAAGCCCGTAGCGCGAGCGAGGGAGAGTTAGCGGGCCGCATTGTTCACCGACCCCGCCAACCGGCGGCAAAACATCGCCGTTGCGTGGCGTTTAAACACCGCCATAGTGTGCGATGGTTTTCTATTCTCGCCCCCCGTCGCTCGCGCTCGGGGCTTTTCAAGCGGGGGAACGGAGCGAGGTTCGTGATGGGGAGGTGCAGCGCTCACCGTGCTGCGGAGCGAGCGACGTTCGCGACGGGGCCAGTCTGTTCGCACCGGTCGCTACCTGCCGACAGGTGAGACTTCTGACTGGCCGGTCACTTGCCGCTGTGTCGCCACAGAGGAATCGGGCAAATGATAAAAGCCGAAGCCGAGGATTGCGTAGGTCGCCAGCAGCAATACGCCCTCCATCCATGTCACGCGGCCGTCGGCGATGAGTTCGCGGGCCACAACCACAGCCAGCACAATGGCCACAACTTCAAAACTCGTGAAGGTGAGGCTCATGGGCTCACCTAAAAATATCCCCACAAAAACAAGTATCGGGGCCACCATCAACACCATTTGAATCGTCGAACCAACCGTTGCGCTGAGGACAAGATCCTGCCTGCCCGCCCGGGCAAAACGGATCGCCGAAAGAACTTCACCGATGCCGCCGACGCCTCCCAAAATCATCACACCGCTAAAAACATCGGAGAGCCCCAGTGACTTGGCGGTCGGCCCCAGCGACTCGCAGAGCGAGTCGCTGACAAGCGCCAGCGCCACTCCAGCGCCGGCCAATTCGCAGAGCGTCCAGACCAGCGGTCGCGAGGGGCCTGCGGTCGTTTCGGTATCGGTGGCCTCATCGGGCGTGAGGGCTTCGTGACGCCCGCCAAAGAGTGTCACCAAGAGGTTGATCACATAGACCGTCAGCAGCACAAAAGCGATTTCAGTAGAGAGGCCGCGGGTTCCGTCGGGAGTGCCAATCGAAAAGACCGCCGGCACGACGAGGCAAAATGCGCAGAGCAAAAGCATCGACGCATTGGATCGCAGCCGACGCTCCTCAAACTTCTGTGGGCCATACTTGAGCCCGCCAATCAACAACGCACAGCCCAAGCCCAAGAGCAGATTGACCAGAATCGATCCGGTCAGCGAGGCCTTGACGACAGTCCCCAGACCGTTGGTAAGTGCGACGATACCGATGATCAGTTCGGGAGCGTTGCTGAGCGTGGAATTGAGCAAACCGCCGATTGTGCTGCCAAACCGGACAGCCAAGTGCTCCGTCGCATCCCCCATCACTTCCACCAGCGGGAGCACGGCCGTCAGCGACAGGAAAAATACGATCAGCGGATGGCCATCGTAGGCATTGAGCACGAGTGCCACCGGCACGCAAAGAAGCAGCCATTTCATGGAGTGACAATCTGAGATCGAGGGCAGTCGAGGGAGATGCAGCCCAAAACAGGACAGCCCATTTAATACCAGATGCCGGCCCGCGCCAGAAATGTGTTGCTGGGATTGAAGGTTTCATCGTTTGAAAAATAGTACTGCACAGTGCGTCCAAAGACCCAGCCGGTCTCGACTCGCCAGTTGAGGCCCAGGTTGGCCGGCCGCCGTTCCCAGCCAGCCAAGAGCCTGTAATCGCGGATCACCATCACCTGATCGCGGCCCGCACTCGACTGCGTGGCCCACTGGTTGCCGCCAAACTCAGCCGCCAGATAGAGCCACTGCGAGGCACGCTGCGATTCGGCCACACGCCATGCCAGTCGCGGCCGTGGAAAAATCAGCTCAAACCGTTTGTCATCGGCTGGCGTCCAGACCAAGCCGCCAGCAGGCAGCATGTTGACATCGTAGCGATCCAGATAGATTAAGCCGGCCACAAGGCGGAGATTTTCGCTGGCCTCCCAGGCCCCAAAGCCGTGGCCTGTGATGCGCAGGGCTTGCGAGGTGTCGTTTTTGAAGTCGCTGTACCAGCCTGGGGAAACTGCCAGATCGACACCCAAGCGATCGCCGATTTTTCGTAGCCAGCGAGCCTGCACATAGCCCTCAAAGAGCTCTGTTGGCATGTCGACGCCTACCGGCTTGTCGACGAGCGTGCCGACAAAGCCGGCCGTGATCAGCAGAGGAGAATTGACTGTTGGCGCTGGCAGCCCCAGGGTGATCGTTTTTTCAAGCGTGGTCAGGCCCAGGCCATCAGAATTGAGCTTCGGCAACTCAGTGATCGAGTAGAGAGCCTGCTGCAAAAGCCCCGGCTTGGCCCCCGGGGGCAATTTTCGGCCGCCCGGCGGTTCAAACTCCTGGCGGGGCTGTCCCGGCGGGGCGAGGTCGTCGGCTAAGAGCGGTTCGGAGAAATCCTGCGGATCGCCGATCGCCGCTAAGCGAATGCGATCAAAGATCGTTTTTTCAACCGCCGGCAGCGGCATGATTGTGGCGCGGCTCTCAGGCGAGTGCTCGGCCACGGGAGTGCCACCCTCAGGCAGCGTGGTCTCGGGTTCGTCGGCAAGTGCCACTGTGTACAGCGAGAAACCTATAATCAAAAAACAGGCAAGGGTCTGCGCGATTGGCTTTCGCTCGGGAATGGCTGTGAAAAAGAGCAACAGACTTTTTCCTAGTAGGCAAGTCCCAGCCGAAACATGAATGTGTTGTTGAGATTTTGAATCTGAGGCGGGCCATCGACGTAAAACAGTTGCCGGTAGAAGACGTAGCCCATTTCGAAGTTGCCGGAGAGACCTGTGGGGGTTTGCGGCACCCATTCGGTGCCCAGCGAGATGCGGATGTCGTTGTAGTCAAACGGAGAAATCTGCCCCGTGCTGCGGCGGAATGTCCAGGCACCGCCGCCGTACTCGCCAGCCAGATAGCCCCAGATTGCATGTTTGCCGGTATTGGTGATGCGTTTGGCCGCTTTTGGAGTGGGAAAGAAAATGTCGTAGCGGGAATTGGCATCGGGCGTCCATGTGACGCCGATCGCCGGCAGGAGTTTCACCTGATTACGGTCGAGGTAGACGATCCCCGCTTTGCCCTGCATCGTCGGCGAGAGTTGCAGCGTGCCGATGGCGCGGCCCATCAAACGCCAGCTTTGAAAGACAAACACATCCCAGTTGGTGAAGATACCGACTCGCACACCCAGTTCAGCGCCAAACAGGGGCGTGAATTGTGGATTCCACGCCGTATCGATGAAGACGTCAAACGTGCTCGGCGGCAGATCGGCGAGCATGGTCGATGTGGTTTCCGGGCCATCCCAGAGTTGCAGGCCAAAGCCGGGCGTGATCAACAGCGGCGCGTGGTTGAGATTGGCCGCGGAATTGTGAAAAAATGGCAGGGCAAATGTGGCCGATGTATCGAGTTCGTTGACACCTACGTTTGTACCTTGGCCGTTTCCGGCGATGTAGCTCCAGCTCCCCCGAGCGCCTTGGTAGAGGTGCATCGTCTGTTGAAATGTGGAATTTTGTTGAGGATAACCAGGTGGAAACATTGTCTGGTTGCCAGCCGTGCCCTGCGTGTTGACCAGCGACGGAGCGTTGGTTGAGTAGCCGGGATAGCCGGGCTGACCGCCAAGGGCTGAAGGAGAGACGATCGAGGGCATGGAGCCTGGCTGCAGGGCGTTGGCTGGGGGTGGAAAAACCTGTGCAGCCTGCGGCGCGTAGGGATCCCATGTCGCCGGGGGTGGCGAGAGCGGAACGCCAGCAGGAGCCTGTGCGATCCGGTCCAGTGACGAAATGGCGGGAGGTGGCAGTTGCACAGTCTGCGCGGTCGCAGATCGCGCAGCAGTTCCAACGAGCATTGCAGCCAGGATCGTGCCGATAGCAACAGCTCGCGGAAGCCCAGGCACAAAATGCCGAAGCTGCTGACACTTGAAGAGCTGGAAGGATTGTAGAGCGCGCACAAGTGGCTCCGGTGCGACAAACGCCGCCCGAAAAACAAGATGGGGAAAACGAGACCGTTCAACTGCTGAACCACCATTTGGAAGTGGGGGGTTACCGCGCGCAGCAGGGAAGGGTCAAGGTCTTAGAACCCTGAAACCAAAACGGGCGGCCGGAGAGAGCACGCAGGCTACGGAGATTGTGTGAATTGCCCACTTTCAGGTGTCAGAGCCAGCGACGTTCAAAAAGGACCTTTTCTGTTTTTGAACGAACTCTTAGGGCAAAATCCTGATAGTGTGGCACCCTATGAGCGATTCACCGATTCCCTCAAAGGCTGCCGGGGCCGACTGGTGTGCCACTCCTATTGATAGAGTGGCACTTGCTGCCCGCTGGGGTCTGGCGACCTTGGAGCAGCACGCGGAAGTCGGCTCGACCATGGAGCGAGCGCGAGAGATTGCCAGCGATCTTCTGGTGCCGCTGCCGGCCGTCGTCATGGCCGATCGGCAGACAGCGGGACGAGGTCGGCAGGGTGCCCGCTGGTGGCAGGCTCCCGGCAGTTTGGCTGTCAGCATTGTGCTCGATGCGACGCGCATCACCGCTGGCATGTTACCGCTGGCTGCGGCCGGACCGCTGCCGATCTGGTCGCTGGCTTGTGGCGTAAGCCTGGCCGAGGCCGTAACGGCCGTGGAGCCCACGGTTCCCGCCCGTGTGCGCTGGCCCAATGATGTGTATGTGCAGGGTAAAAAACTCGCCGGCATCATCGTCGAAAGTGTGGCCGGTGGCCGGATGATCTTTGGAATCGGCGTGAACACCAGCGGCAGCATTCAAACAGCTCCCAAGGCACTCGCCACAAAGCTCATCACGCTGCCGGATCTGACCGGCCGAGCCATGCCTAGGACAACGCTGCTGGCAGAATTTCTGCCGCGATTCTTTCAATTCCTCAGAACGATCACAGTCGATCCCAGCCAGCTTGTGCTGCGTTACCGACCGCTGTGCGACCTCTCTGGACAGATGGTGACGATCTATCGCGGCGAACAATTCCTGCATGGCTGCTGCCGGGGCATTGCCGCTGATGGATCGCTGTTGCTCGACACTAAAGCGGGCGAAATGCAGATCACTTCCGGGAGCCTGAGCGATCCGGCCGCCGCGTGGCGGCCAGATCCTGAGTCTGCGCAGGATTTTTTTTTCGGAGCGCCGCCCGCCGCATGATGGCTTTACGGATAAGCGATTTCCTCAGAGCAGCATTCTTGAGGGCGACGACGCAGACCTCTCGGCCGCCACTGGAAAGCTGACGGACCTGCGGCGTGAAGCCCCACGCGCGAAAGAGGTTGAGCCATTCTGGCAGAGCACCAGCACTCGACCACTCTGGTAACTTGAGCGTGGCGATGATGCCCGCTGGCCGCACGCCAGGGGCGTTGACGATTCTCTCAATCGACTCCAGCGTGCCGGTGGGATCGATGTTCATATCGGCCAAGATCCAGTCGAACCCGCGGAACATGCGGATCTGTACATCGCGGGCCCGCATCCGCCACTGTTCAAACTGTGATTCTGCTGCAACACGCTGATCGACCAAGGCGGGATCGATGCCGACAACCGAGAGCCCGGCCTCGAGTAACCTCTGGCAGGCACCACCTGGACTGGCCCCCAACTCGCACGCCCGGTTGCCTGGCGGGAGCGTCAGGCCAAACGTAACGAGTGCTTCATCCAACTTGAGCCATGCTCTGGAGACTTTGTCTTCGGGCAGAGCCTGTGGATAGATGCCCCCCGGCCAGCAACTCGACGGCGTTTTTGCCCGGTGCCAACCGACCCACCAGCGGTCGACTGAATCGATGACGCAGTCCAGGACGAGGTCGCCGGGATTGGCAATGGGTGCCAGAGAGACCGGTTGGCGAAATGCTTTAAGCAGGAGTTTCCGAATCGAATCAGGCGACACATCTGTGCGGGGGTCGCGTTGCCAGACATGGATGTTGTCAAACGCCTCGTGATTGGCCAGCCCGCGAAGTTTTTCAATCCGTTCCTGATCGCTGGTTCCCGTTACTTGGCCGAACGAACGGATCACCGCCCGGGCGAAAATAAGATCGGGAAAAAAATCATCCGGTGGATCGCAGCGGGACTTTCGAGAAGGGCTGACAGGAAGAGCCTCCGCGCTGGGAAGGCGAAAGGTGACAGCCCCGCGTCGCCACGCGCCTTTGGTGAGTTCGGGCAGGATCGCCTGCTGCCGCTGGCAGAGTGCTGCCTCGGCGCCCCCTTGGCAACTGACCAGCAGAAACGCACCACGATTTTTCGGAGCAGGAGTCAAAGGGTTCTCAAAGAGGGTCAGGAGAGCGAGCGGTTAGGGACACGTCGGCAGATCAGCCCCCATATCCTACCCTCCAATTCAGTCAGCCCAGCCAACCGATTTTTGCAGTCGTTTTTTGAGGCCTATCTTTGAGGCCTAGGTTTGAGGCCTAGGTTTGAGGCCTAGGTTTGAGGCCTAGGTTTGAGGCCTAGGTGTTTGGTTTTTGCGTTTTAGGGAGTGGAGTTTTGAAGAAATCGTGAAATGCGGGCCAATCCCTCGACGAGTTTTTGCTCGGAAGCGGCAAACGACATGCGCACATGGCCTTCCGCTCCAAACGCACTGCCGGCCACGAGGGCTACATGCTCTTTTTCCAGCAAGGCCTCGCACCACTGAGCACTGCTGGGCAGGTTGGCGGCGGAACCCTTGTGGTGTGCCCGCTCAAGCGCTCCCTGAATTTCAAAAAAAGCGTAGAACGCGCCGCCAATGGCAGGCAGACGGACGCCCGGTATGGTCAGCAAGGCAGCCAAGACTAAATCTCGCCTCCGCTCAAACGCTCGACACATCTGCGTCACGCATTCTTGGGGACCTGTCAGGGCCGCGAGCGCCGCATGCTGACTGATACTGCAAGGATTGCTCGTCTCTTGGCTTTGCAGATTGCCCATCGCCTTGGCCAGCGGCTCCGGCGAGATCGTCCAGCCAATCCGCCAGCCGGTCATTGAATAGGTCTTGCTGACGCCAGCCACCACAACCGTTCGTGATTCCAGCCCAGGCCGCAAGGTTGGAAACGAGACCGATACACGACCGTCGTAGACGAGTTGGTCGTAGATCTCATCGGAGACGACTGTCAGATTGGCCTCGATGGCAATATCGGCCAAGGTCGCGAGTTCTTTGGCCGTATAGACCACACCAGTCGGATTGCTGGGCGAACACAACAGCAGCATCCGCGTCTGTGGGGAGAGAGCTTTGCGAAAAGCCTCTGGTTGCAGTTTGAAGTCGTCGGCGATGTGCGTCTGCAGCAGTATGGGCTTGGCCCCCGCCAGTTTGATCAGTTCGGAGTAACTCACCCAGTAGGGTGCCGGCACAATCACCTCGTCCCCATCGTTGAGAAGAGCGGTAAAGACATTGTGCAGGGCGTGCTTGGCGCCATTAGAAACAACGACCTGACTGGGACTCACCGTCAGGCCCGTGCGACGGCCGTAGTCGGCGGCGATGGCTTTCCGCAATTCTGGAATGCCGGCGGCAGGCGTGTATTTTGTTTTTCCCGCTTGGATCGCCCGCAAAGCAGCCTGACAGATGTGCTCCGGCGTGGGGAAGTCAGGCTCGCCCACCGAGAGATCAATGACATCGATCCCGGCGGCCTTCATGGCGGCGGCCTGAGCCGCCATGGCCAGAGTGGCCGATGGCTCCAGGAGGGCCATGCGATCGGCCAGATGCACGCCAGCCACCTGTCGGCTCTTTTGACTGTTTGAAGACTCCATGCTCGGTCCAAAATACTCCGGCGTGTCCTTAATCAATCCTATTCCCTTGACGGCTTGTGCGGAGCCCAGAATGATACCAAGACAGCGCCCAATTCCCAGATCGATCCCTAGCCGCCTTTGCTAGCCATGCTGCCGGTCTCCTCTCGGAACGTTTTCTCAATGCAAACCCAACGCATCGGCCTCTGGATTGTCGGCGCCAAAGGGGGCGTGGCCACCACCGTGATGACAGGTCTGTCGGCGCTCAGCCGCCAAGCAGTCGAACCGATCGGCATGGTGACCGCTCTGGAACCCTTCTCGCAGCTCGATCTGGTGGGCTACGACGAGATCGTTGTAGGAGGTCACGACATTCGTCCCGGCCGGCTGGCCGACGAAGCTCGCAGGATGTGGACCGACAGCCGCGCCATCACGCCAGAAATCTTGGACGGCGCTGCTGACTACTTTGCCGCAGTGGAAACTCGCCTGCGTCCGGGCACAGTCGTTGCCGTCGGCGACAAGATTTGTGAGCTGGCCGATGCGTCGGTGTTGGCTCGCGTGGAAACCCCCCGCCAGGCGATCGCCAGAGTGCAGCGCGACATTCAAGATTTTGCGGCGGCCGAAAAACTGCGGCACGTTGTCGTGGTCAATCTTTCTTCCACAGAGCCGCCGCCGTCGCTGCCGATTCCTACAGACTTCAAAAAGCTCGAGCCGCTGCTCGACGACCCCATACAATGCCCACTCCCCGCCAGTAGTCTCTACGCCTTGGCCGCATTGTGGGCGGGGGCCTCCTACATCAATTTTACCCCTTCCACAGGGGCTACCCCCGAGGCGATCTGTCAATCGGCTCTTGATCACAAAGTGGCGCATACAGGCTGCGACGGCAAGACAGGCGAGACACTGCTCAAGAGCGTGTTGGCGCCGATGTTCGCCGCGCGGAATCTGGACGTGATGAGTTGGGTGGGCCACAACATTTTTGGCAATATGGATGGCAAGGTGCTCGACGATCCGCGCAATAAAGCGACCAAGGTGCGCAGCAAAGACCACCTGCTCGCGAGCATTCTGGGTTACCCTCCGCAAACGCATGTCTCAATCGAATACATCAAAAGTCTGGGGGACTGGAAGACGGCCTGGGATCATGTCCACTTCCGCGGCTTCCTCGGCACGCCCATGACATTTCAATTTGTCTGGCAGGGTTGCGATTCAATCCTGGCGGCGCCCCTGGTCATCGATCTGGTGCGATTGGTCGAGCGAGCCCATCGCAACGGCGAGTACGGGGCACTTTTATGGCTGGCCTGCTTCTTTAAAAGTCCGCTGGGAGTCGTAGAACAGGACTTCTCCAAGCAGTTTGTCTTGCTTGAATCGTGGGCGAGGTCGCTTCTGCCAAGGGGTGCAGCAGACGCGGCAGCAGAAAGTGCAGCGCGGAGCGATCGGGGTTAGGGCGGGCCTCCTCCAGGATCTGTTTTTAAAAATCCGAAATAATTTTCCAGATTTCTATTGACAGTTTTCTACTCTATCGCGCACAACTCTCTTTGTGACGCTTGAATGCGGCGAGTGAAGCAGTGCTTCAAAGTACTTTTTCAATCCCATAAAAGACTTTCAGCGGGGTTGCTTACGAGTCGCAAGCAAGTTGTCGCAGTTGCAATAAAATACTGAAAATAAGGTTCGAAACGTCGTCCGATCCCTTCCTTAAGAGCACCTCAGGGATCGGTCGTGTGTTGTGTGTCCGGGTGCTCGCGGCAAGGAGCCAGATCAATGGCAAAAAAGAAGAAAGCGGCAGCCAAGAAGGTTGCCACGAAGAAGAAGAAGAAGGGCCACGGCTAGTCCCGAGCCCGACAGGAGTCCTGAGAGTCACTGGTTCTTTTGAAACAGTTTGGCTCTCATAAAACACTGTTGGGCATTTGGACATGTCGGGCGTTCAGACGAGAAAGGCCGGCCCGGGCCCTTGGGCGCCCGGGCCGGCCTAATTTTTGCGCCGCCATTGCTGGCTGCCACGATGCAGCCAAAGCAGCCGCCCGGCTTGGACGGACGGCCAACTGGGAATGTTTACCGCTTGATTACTGCAGCACTTGATAGAGCGGCAGATGGCGGAAGTAGACTTCAAGCATCAGCAGTCTCAGGCTTGTCGCGTAGATTCTGCCGCCGGCCGCCTCCCACTGATCGGCTGGATCCCAGGTGCCGCGATGGGGTCCATCGACAACCTGGGTTGTGAGCACGAGGTCGCTCATGGCAGTATTCCATTTTCGCCAAGGCTCGCCTTGCACATGGAATAAGGCCTGCGTGCCGTAGTAGCAGGAATAACTTGTGTCTTGGCCCTTGGCCGGCAGGTGCTCCAGTAAGAAGTCGATATTTTTTCTGACCTCAGGCGCCTCGATTTTGCTGCCGAGATATTCCATGCACAACAGGCCCTCGGCCGTCATCGCTGGATTGCCCGCTCCGCCGGGAACATAGGCAAACTCCCGGCCATCCGGCCCGCAGCGGCATTTCTCCAGCCAATGCCGAGCTTTCTCAAGTGTCTCGCCAGGCACCGTGAGGCCGGCCATTTGTCCGCTTTTGAGTGCCATCAACTGCCAGCCCATCACTGACGTGTCACCTGGTTCGCCCGGTCTGTACCGCCAACCTCCGTCGGCGTGCTGAGCCTTGACAATGAAATCGATCGCCCGCTGCGCAGGCCCCATCAACGCCTCGTCCTTGGTCATGCCGAAGGCCTCGCACAGCACGATCGTGGCGATGCCGTGACTGTAGAGATACGCGTTGTTGGGCTGGCCGACAAAGAGATCGCCGTCAGGCTTCTGCTGCTTCACGATCCAGTCCAGGCCCTTGCCGACCATCACCCGATAGCGGCCCGATGTATGCGTGTGGCCATCGCCAAGAAATGGCAAGAGCGCAAGGCCCGTGGCCGCGGTGTCGCTCTGCTCGTTGCCCTGTCCGGAATAGTTTTCCCCGTCGGGGCCGGCCTTGAACTGTTTCAGACTCCAGTGGCCATCTTCGAGCTGCACAAGGGCCAGCCAGTGCAGGCCCCGCTGGATCGCTTCGAGCGTGCCGGCCTGTCCGCCAAAGGCATCGATCAAATCTTGTTTGTGAGCGTCGTCGCCCTGGCGTTCACGGAGCATCTGCTGCAGCCCGATCGTGTCTTGGGCATACAGCAGAGAAGTCGCCCTGGTTCGCTGGCGGACGGGGGCCAAAACAGTTGGAGTGGAAAAAGTGGCGGCTGTCAATTCAGCCCTGCCGCCGATGTCACCGCTCTTGAGGCTGGCTGGCCGCAGCTCAGAGCGACCGATCGCTTCGGCGAGTGATTTGTTGGCGATTGCCGCCGATGCAGCAGCACTCGTCCGCACGACCTCGACCCCCTCCGGGCGGATCTTGTTGCCATCCTCGCCAGGCAACCGAGGCCTGCTGTCGGGGCTCAAGCGGGAAATTTCCGCCGGTACGATGGCTCCGGTTTCAGCAAATTCTACAGGGGTGGTCGCTGCGGTGCGACTCAAGGCGACGCTTGCTGCCACAGTGTGAGCAGCCACTGCCGCCGGAAGGGCTTGGGCCTCGACATCGGCCACCAGGGTCGAGGAACGACGATCTCCCGAGGCTGCGGCGACTGTGGACAGAGTGAAGTCAATCGTTGCCCCGCCGGCCTTGCGAGCGAGTTCCACTTCCACGCTGGGCGCACTCGGTGCGTCTCCCTTGACGGCAGTTAAAACCGCTTTGCTCAGAGCGTCTGTGGCAATCGTTTCCGACGGCGCGGTCGTGTCGATATTTCCAGCGAGATTCTGACGCGCGAGAGAAGATGCGTCGACGACATTTGCTAAGGTGTTGGGCGAGGAAACAGCAGCTTGTTGCCGGTTTCCTTCAAGGTCGGCTCGAGGAATGGCTGGCGTGACAGCCTCCCGTCGCACTTCCGGTGCGACCAACTCAAGCCGCTTGGGTGCCACTTTTTCTGTCGCCACCGCCGCGATTGTGAGGGCGATCTCAACCGGCTTGGAAGACACCTGCTGTGCGGGATGAATTGCGACCTCGACCTCTGCCTGGATCTTTTCAAGAGACTGCTGGCGGCGAATGATTTGCGGAGTCTCTTGTTCCAGAACGATGACCGGGCCAATTGCAACGACGGACACATTCAACTGCTCGCGGTTCGAGAGTTTTGAAATTGTCACTGTGGGTACTGGCGTCGGCAGCGGTAGGGTGGGATTTTCAGCCGCCTGCCTGGGCTCCGGGGCAACCTCGGCACTTGCCAGCGACTGCAAATCAGCAATCTTTTCAAAAGCCGCTGGATCGGCCACCTGGGCCGGACTCGATTCGAGTTGCACATTGGTTGCCACGATCTTTTCGATCTGCTGCTTGATCCGCTCGGCAATCGTAACGCCCTCAATGGGCACAAAGAACGCACCCGTTAGCAACAGCATGTGGAGGCACAGTGCGACCAGAAAGAAGGCCGGCAGAGGCGCTCGCCTGAGCGATCTTTCCCGGAGATAATAGAGCACTGCCGCAATCAGCCCCAGCAGAATCACGGCCAGGAAAAGCCACCACCAGTTGCCCGCCAGCGGTGCCGCATGGGCGGTGGTCCATGTTGTTTCGGCAAAGGTCTCGGTGGCTTGGCTGGCGTAGAGGGAGTAGAGATCTGGCGAGTGCTTGGAATCGTGAGCCCGGTCGCTGCTAAAGACGATGCGGAAGCCTTCGGGCGAAAGAGCCGGATCGTGCTCGTTGGCAGAGGTGTTGATGCCGCTGCCGATATTTTCAACCAGGGCAATGCCTGCCTGTCTGAGCCGAACGCGGTAGATGTCGTAATTGCCAGCGGCACCGTGAGGATTTGTGCGGTCGGATGTGAAATAGAGAAACGCCCCATCGGGAGAGACAAAGGGCTCACCTTCGTTGGCGATAAGTGTGTTGATTGCTTGAAGATTGACGGCGGCCGTCCACTCGACTCTCGCGCCGTCATGCTCTGCGACATAGATGTCAAATTGCTGGAGGGCAACTTCAGCCCGCAAAGTCGCCCTCCACGGCGCGACAGTGGCCCCCTCGTCTGCTGCAATGGCGAGACGATGTTCCATTGTGGGCGTGCGGTTGCTGGCGAAAAACAGCCGTTGGCCATCGGGGGATATTGCCGGGTCGTATTCGTGAGCCGGCGAATTTAACAGCGGTCCCATATTTTCAGGCTCGCTCCAGCCGGCCGGCGTGCGTCGCGACACAAAGAGGTCGTAGCCGCCAAAGCCGCCTGGCCTGTCGGAATAGAGATAGAGCGTGCTACCGTCGGTCGAGATGACCGGCCCATAATCGCCCGCCGGCGAATTAAGATTTTCAACAGGCGCGCCTGCCAGCCACTGCTTTCCATCAAACTGCGAGCGGTAGATGTCGGCTTCTCCGCCCGGTTGCCGGAGCGTGTAATAAAGTGCCATGCCTCCTTCGGCGAGCTGCGGCCGAACAAGACTCTCCGAAATCGCAGTGTCGATGGCGCTAGGCGTGAGCGGCTCGGCCTGTCGCCAGGTAATTTTTCGCTGCGGCGGGGCGGTCTGTTGGGTCCATTGCTGCGTCCCGTCGACGAGCACCACTTGATGCACTCGCCGAGGTATGGCCCACAGCGCACACCCGATCACCAACAGCATTAAGAGCGCAGCCGGAATGTACCATCCGGGAAAACGCCACACCCCTAAGGGTTGCCTGCTGATCATCGGGTGCCTTTCGGATGGGAGACAAACATCGCCAAGATTCTGCCGCTTATGTCGGTTGCTCTAACACCGTACACGCGTACTGGATTTCTTCTTTCTTGCACATACCGATCACCGTCAGCGGGAAGCGAAACGGCACATCCTGATCGGCGCGAATCTGCACCCGCTGGTTGCCAGGATTTCGCACCACTGCTTCGTGCAGGATCGCTCCGAGTTGTTCTTCGGTGTAGTCCTTGCCGCCGACATTGAACGCCCCGCCCTTCGTGATATTCACGACAAGTTCCTGAACACCGCTGACGATGGGCTGAGCCTGGAGAATTTCCGCCAAGTTGATCGAAACGAGCTTTTCCTCGTCGTCGAAACGGGTGGCGACCAGAAAGAAAATCAAGAGCAGAAACACGACATCAATCATCGGCGTCAGGTTCAACTCGTCATCGCGTTCGGCGGCGGGCATTTTCATAGATCGGTTCCGTGAAGAGCTCTGGAATGGGTGGGGTACGGTCGGTGTTCACTGCTCAGGATCGCTGCGATCCTGAGGGCTGCTCCATGCGGGCAAAACTGGGCAGCATCTGCAGGAGCAGGCCGTCCATTTCCACCATGTAACGCTCCAATTTTGCGTTCAAATACGCCAGCAAGAGAATGCACGGCACGGCGATCGTGAGACCCAGCGCAGTCGTCAACAAGGCCAGATAAATGCCCTTGGCCAGGAGTTCGGCCTTGCCCAGCCCAGCTTGGCTAGCCATCTGGAAGGCAAAAATCATTCCTACGACCGTGCCGAACAGGCCCACCAGTGGGCCAACGTTGGCCATCACCGACAGCCCCCGTTGCTTGCCGCGGAGGATCAAAATCTCGCGAGCCATCGCATCCTCGATCCCCTTTTCGACTTCTGCCAGGGGGCGGCCGGCCCGCAGGAGTGCGTCTCGCAAAACACGGGCCAACGGTGCGTCGGAACTGCCGGCCAAGACACGCAGATTTTCGAGCGTGTCTGTTTCGGTTTGCACGAGGTGCTCAAGTTGCTGCACGAGGGCTGCGGGCATCACCTTTTCACGGCGCAGATGAAACAGTCGCTCCAGTCCAACGGTTGTTGCAATCATCGAAAATATGAAGAGCACCACGTAAAAACACATCCCGATCCAATCATTGGTATTTCTCGGGATGCGAAAAATTTCCTGTCCGAGCGTACGGAGCGTCTCGCTGGACGCGTCGGAGGGTGCGGATGCGACACCGGCGGCTGCTGCGATGGGAGCAGGCGGCTGCGCACAAGCTGGTTGAATTGATGCACCCGGCAGAGCGCCCAGGAGTGCGACGGCCAGAAAGAAGCTTCGGTACATCGCTCGTACAACAGGGGCATGAGAAAACGGCATCATCAAATCCTCCTCAAATCTAGGTGCTGCTATGAGGCCAATGGTCTGGAGTCACTTTTTCAACTCCGCAATCAATCGTTTTGCATCGGCGACGCGCTCGTGCTGCGGATATTTTTCCAGCAGGGTTTCAAATGTGGCAATCGCCTTGGGCTTGTTGCCTGATTCCATGAAGCAGCGGCCGGTTTCGAAGGCCGCCATTCCCTGCCAATGTTCGTACGGATAGCCGACCGACACAGCGAGGAAGTCCTCGATAGCGTCGTCGTATTTTTTTCGGGCAAAGTCGATTTCTCCAAGCATAAACCGCGCCTTTGCGGCAATCTCCGCTTCCGTTTCCTGGGTCACCTGTTGGTAGAGTTTCTCGGCTGGATCGAGCTGATTCTGAGTCTGCAGGGCAAATGCCAGACCGTAGCGGGCATCGGCCGCCTGTTCAAATGTGGGAAACTGTCGGAGAAGCGCGTCGAAGTGGGCTTGGCTGACGGGCCAGTTTTTCAGATTCGCTGCACAACTGCCGGCGCGGTACAGCGCACGGGCGTGGTATTTCTCCACTTTATCAGAGGCGACTTTTTCAAACAGCGGCAAGGCTTCGAGAAACTTCTGCTGTTCAAACAGACTTTCGGCGGCCAACTGCCGCGCCGCCCCGGCCAGCGGACCGAGCGGAAACTCCTGCACTTCCGCGAGCAGCACCGTGGATGCGTCAGCATATTTGTGCTGGCGGAATCGCATGTCGCCCAGCTTGTACTGAATTTTTTCGCGAAGCTGCGGATCCTTTGCGACGGAGAGTCCCGCAGCAAATGCCTTGGAGGCTTCTTCAAACGCCGGCCCCTTGGCAGCAGCCTCGGCTTTTTCGCCGACATCCTCGTGAAACCGGCCGACATGAAACCAGGCTTCACTGGCCAGCGGGCTGTCTGGATGAGCTGAAACGAGCGTCGCAAACACCTCGGCAGCCTCCTTTGACTTGCCCGCGGCCAGAAACTCGTGGCCGATCTCGTAGCGAATGCGGTCGGCATTGAGGTAGCTCTTATCGATGGCGAGAATCGCAGCCAATGTGACTTGAGCGGCAGCAATGTTTTTCTGAGCGATCTGACAGATGGCCAGTGCATAGCGGGCGTCGAGTGATTCAGCAGGGGGAGGGTTTGTGGCGACAAATGCTCCGAAGTCCTGCACGGCTCCGTCGAACTGCTGCAATTGCTGTCGCACTGCCCCTCGCAGAAAAAGGCCGCTGGCCTTGAGTGTGGCCTCGCCGTTTCCGGCGAGCAGTTGATCGAGCACCCCCAGCGACTTTTGTGCATCCCCTTTGGCGAGGATCGCCGAAGCCAGGCCATACTGCGCCGCTGGCACAAGATCAGACTGTGGGAAGAGTTGAATCACTTGTTCAAATCGCTGGATGGCAGGATCGAGTTCATTTTTCCCTCGGGCAATTTCGGCCAATTGAAACGTCGCTTGAGGTCGCAGCGGACTGCCGGGGAATTTTGCCAGCAGCAATTCCAGTCGCTTTGCTGCCCCATCGGGATTCTTCAAAGCCAAGAGTGACCAGGCTGCCTCAGAGAGCATTTCGTCGCCCCGCTTGGAGTCGGGCAGGATCGCTAGAGCCAGGTCGAAGGCTGCCAGAGCCTCGGGGTTGCGTTCGAGCTTTGCATGACTGCGGCCGATCAGATGCTGGGCTTCTGCCTTGTGTTCCGGGTCGGTGAGCGAGGCGACTCGGCCCGACAGGTAGGCGATGGCGTCCTCCGGTTTGCCGTCTTCTAATAAGCACCATCCGATTCGCAGCACGGCCCGTGGCAGCCGATTGTGATCGGGGTATTTTTCAACCAACTGCCGATAGAGAGTCTCGGCTTTTTTTCGCTCGGCGGCATCTTTTTGACCGGAACCCAGCAGGCTGGCCTCGGCGGCAATGAAGAGCACCGTGGGCCGCAACGGACTGGCAGCGTTGGCCTGATTGGCAAGAAATGTCTCGGACTGCTGCTTCGCTACAATAAAGTTCTCCTCGCCCAACGCGATCAAGGCCGACATGTATCCAGCGTGAGGAGCCAGAGCGTGCTGAGGAAATTTCGTCAGGAAGTCGCTGTAGCTGGCGGCGCTTTCTTTGCGGCGGGCGGGAATGTCGTAGACGGCGTCGGCCAGGGCCATCGCCAGATAGGGCACAAACTCTCCGCTGGTGAATTGCTTTATGGCCGGGTCGATCACCGCGATCGCTTCCTCGGGCTGGGATTGCTTGAGAAGCACGCGGCCGCTCCAGTAGGCGGCCTCTGCCTGCTCTGCGGGCTGCGCAGCAGCATCGCCAATCACGGGCTTGAACGCAGCGAGAGCTTCAGCAAGTTTATCCAGGTCAAAGAAGCACTTGCCTGCGGCAATCTGTGCCGCTGCTTTGAGGCCACTCTTAGGAAAGGCTTGCGACAACGTAGCAAGCACTTGCGCTGCCTCCACTTTCTTACCCTGCTCGATGCGGCATTGGCCCTGACGCAAGAGGGCAAAATCGGCAAGATCGTAATCCTTTTGCAGAGCGACTTCTGCAAAACGCGACTCTGCCTCTGGGAATCGCTTCAATTCGTAGAGGCAGACGCCGTGTCGCAGCCGAATCTCCGTGGCGAGGTCATGTTTTTCAAGCGTCTGTTTTTTAAGAAACGCGGCGTATGTTTCTGCTGCTGCGGCAAACTGTAATTGCTCCTGCTGTGCGACGCCAAGGTAGTAAGCGGCATCTGCGGCTTGGCTGCTGTCGGGAAACTGGCCGAGAGTCTGTTTGTAGGTCTCGACAGCCCCGGCCTTGTCGCCGGCCGCGTAGAGCGATTCACCGCGCAAGGCAAGCGATTTCGCCGCATGGCTGCTGGCGGGAAATTTCTGGACGACCAAAGCGAATTCGGTGGCCGCACTTTTCCAATCCTCAGGCTTGCCGCTGGCGGCAGCCATTTGATAGCGGGCCATGCCGAGGTTGAACAAGGCCCCGTCGCTGGTTTCAAACTGCGGATACTTCTGCGCGATCACCCCAAAGGAAGCGATTGCCTCGGGGAACTTTTGAGTATGCAACTGACAGATACCAAGATAGTAGTAAGCCTTGTCGAGCCGTTTGTCCTGCGGGTGGTCCTTGAGAAATTGTTCCCACTTCTGCGCTGCCTTTTCGTAGAGCCCGTTGTTTTGCAGGGCGGCAGAGGTGTTGAAATCTCGCGCAGCAGCAGGATCGACCTCTTGAGCGGCAAGACTCCATGCCGTCAGCGGTAGGGCCAAGACGAGGATTGCCACACGGCAGCCCGCCTGAAGCCCGCTGCCGACGAGATCCGATTTCTGGCGAATCCGCATAGAAAGTCTCCGGTTCAAAAATCCGACGGCAGCCGCTATCTCTGCGGCAATTCCTTGGAGCAGGGGTCAATCCTAAAGTCGGAGCAAGGGTCAACCCTAAGTCCGACATTGTGATTGCTTGCAGAAGTGATTGCAAACGAGGAAAGGAGAGCCGTTTCAGACAGGATTATTCAACATCATGCAAGCCAAACGGCCAGCCGGGCGGTCGGACGGTCCTAGGGGGGCAAAGCGGCAATCGACCATTTTTAAATCCGGCCGATGAACAGAGAGTTGCAACTGCCGCTGCTGGAATGGGTGCGGGCCCGCTCCACCGTGACTGAAAATCCAGAGTGACGCATCCGTTCGGCAAACGCTGGATCATGGCCAGCCGACCAGATTGCCAAGCAGCCAGCGGGCTTGAGTGCGGCTCTGGCCAGCAAGAGCCCGGTCGTCGTATAGAGGGTGCTATTTTTTTCGGCGCTCAGGCCGCTGGCTCCGTTGTCGACATCGAGGATGATCGCGTCGAAGGCGGCCCGGCTGGTGCGCAGCAGATCCTGCACATCGCCTTGCACGAGCTCCACGCGGGGATCGGCCAAGGCATCTTTTCCGAGATTGTACTCGGGTGCCAGATTCCAGGCGATCACCTCCGGGATCAGTTCGACAACCACAACGCTAGCCTCGGGGCCGAGGTGCTTGAGGGCTTCGCGGAGCGTAAACCCCAATCCCAGTCCACCGATCAAAACCCTCCCCCCGGCGGCTTGCCTGGGAATGTGAGCACAGGCCAATTCGGCCAATCGTTCCTCCGAATGGTGCTGCCTGCTCGACATCAATTCGACGCCTGCGACGCGAATCATAAACGCGCCGTCGTGTTCATGCAGCGTCATGAGTTTGCCATCAGGGGTCCGGGCTTGATCCCGCAAAAAAGTAGTTTTCATGGCATCACTTTATCGATCCGGGAGGCTCCTCAAGACACCGGATACGTATCGCTGGTTTACCCGAGAAACCGCCAGCAGCGCGAGCCGGCAGAGTTTGGACGGCCTAGCCAGTGGATTGAAACTCTTGGGCCAGGGCGTCCCAGAGAGCAATCCGAGCCTCAATGCAATGTCGGGCCGTCTCGGAGGCAGTTGCCCACTTTTTAGGATCGTGGCCACAAAGGCTCGCCACAATGCGACGGCAAATCGGCGCATGGCGGGCATCGTCGTGGGCAATATGACGATCGAGGTAATAGCGGAAGCGGCCCCAGACGGCTGGCTCACGATCGGCCAGCGAGCCCACCAGATGGCGAAACATATCGGGGATCACATCTTCCCGCCCGTATGTAAATGCAGCCACGATGTTGAGCGTTGAGCCCGACTGAATCACATCAAACGACTGCCGCACAAATGCCGCCGACGCTAAAGGTGCTTGGCTGACAACAAGTGCCTGTGCGAGCGGATTGCCTCTGGTCAGAGCGGCTAAAAGGTTTTCGATCGGCTGGGTATCAGCCTCGGCGAGTTTCATGCTCTGGAGATAGAGTTCAAAGTGCGAGGCGTAGCCGCCGTCGGGGAGTGCGTCGGATTCCTCGTCGAGGACGATTTCGTTGACCAGTCGGCGGGCCTCGGCGTCGGCCGTGGGCAGCCACGGCACGCTGGTGCAAGTCAGCCGCTGCTGCATCGACTTGAGCAGGCTCTGAAAGTCCCAGACGGCCCAGACATGCCACTCCATAAATCGCCGCAGCCGTTCCGGCCGATCGATCAGAGCATAAAGTGGATGTGCAACGAGGCGATTGCGTGTGTCGCCAAGGTCGATGGTGAAACTGCTGGCGGGGGGAAGAGCGACCGTTGTGGGAGTCATGATGCCTGGCATGGATTGGTGGGATGGAGGCCGGGATGCGTCCGATGTGCCACACCATTTTAGACAGGCTCTGCTGTGGTAGTACCACTCGGGGCAAAAAGCCGGCCCGGCGGCGAAAAAATCGCCGAAACCATCTGTTTTCTGCGCTGCTGGCGGCCCTTGATTGAAAGGGTACGCTGAGGGACCGCTCCTCGCTCCAAGACGCAACCCATTCGTACGTTTAAGAATCAATCGGCATGCAAGCAGACTCTATCGGCATCGTGCTCGCGGGCGGAGCATCACGCCGGATGCAAGGAATGAGTAACCCCAGTGTCGCTGCCGCCGGCATCGGCCCCGGCGGGAAAGCGTTGCTCGAGTTTCGCGGCCGGACATTTTTAGAGCATGTCTGTGCGGCAGTGGCTGCTAGGGTGTCTGAAGTGATCGTCGTGGCAGCCCCTGGACAGGCTTTGCCAAAACTTCCGCTGGGCGTGCGAGTGATTCGCGATACGACGGCGAGCGCCGGGCCGCTGGCTGGCATTCGGGACGGACTCAAAAGTGCCCTTGAGACAGCCCGCAGCAGCGGGCGAGCAGAGCCCTGTGTGGCAATGATCGCATCCTGCGACCTGCCGCTTTTGCGCAGTCAGATTGTGGGGCACTTGATCGAGATCGTTTACGCAGCGATTGGTAACTTAAGCACGCAGACGTCACCGGATTCTTTAAGAAGCACGCAGAAGCCATCCACGTTCGTCTGGGCCCTGCCAGAAGTGCATGCGCACAGGCAGGTGCTCGTCTCAGCGTTGAGCGTGAGCCTGTTGCCCCAGATTGAGGCCTATCTGGCCGAGGGCCGCCGCGATCTGCAGGGGTTTGCGCAGCGGCTTGAGACAATTGATCCGGCAGCGATACGCATTGTTTCGTCAGACGAGCTGCGTCCGCTCGATCCGTCCCTCGAGTCGTTTTGTGACATCGACACGCCGGCAGAATTGCAATTGCTTGTGGAGCGGTCTGAAGCTTCACAGGCCGATCTTGTCCACGATATCGAGGCGGCCACGCAGTGGTTCAGCCAGTGGCATATCTACCGCTTGATCGTCGATCACGACCGACTCAGCCATCGGGGCATTCACGAGGCTCTTGGCAACTTTGTCAGAACAAACCGCCGCAGTCCGTTTTCACTGCTTGACATCGGCTGCGGCGACGCCGGGTTCATTGCCAAGACATTTTCCCAGACGCAGATCGCATCGTATGTGGGAGTTGACGCCTCGAGGTCAGCGTTGGCCGAAGCGCGGCGGGAATTAGGCTCTGTGCCGTTTCATGTGGAGTTGGTCGAAGCCGACCTCGTGTGCCACCTTGCCGACAAAGCGGCCAGCGGTCTCCAGCGATTCGATCTGATCCTGGCCGGCTATGTGGTGCATCACTTGCCACTCGCAGAAAAGCGGATTTTTTTCAAACGCTGCCGCTCGCTGCTGGCAGCCGATGGCCAACTGCTTTTTTACGACGTCTGTCGGCGGCAGAGCGAAACCCGCCAGGAGTATCTCAACCACTATGTAACGATGATCCGATCGTGGAATGAACTCTCCCCAGAAGCCCTCAAGAGCACCTGCCGGCATGTGTTTGACCGCGACTTTCCCGAGACACAGGAGGTGATTCTGGAGATGGCTCGCGAGGCCGGATTTGTTTGTGAAGGCAGCCAGATTTTTGTGGATCAAACCCAATTTCACAGGCTTTTCTGCTTCTCGCAGAGACAGTCCCGAGACGGCTTGCAAGCCATCGGATCGGTGCAGTAAACCCAGTCATGCCAGTCACACGGCAAAACAGAGTGGACTGGGCCGATTGATTCAATCAGCCACCGGCGGATTGTTCGTCTTCGCGATCCGAGGGATGACTTCTATACTCTGCCGTTATGGCAACGCGCAATTCCCGATCGAGTGGAGGCTCCCGGCGACGAGGACGGCGTTGGGCGGTCTTTTCGCTGGCGACATTGGTCATCAGCGGCGGCCTGATCTGGATCGCGCCTGCGGTGCTGGTGCTGACGGCACTGCGAGATCGTCCGCTGGAAGCTCTTTTCGCTGGCGTCGATGGGAGCGTCTCGAGCCGTGCAGCCAGATGGAACTGGCTGGGAAGCAGCGAATACCGCGATGTCATGCTCTGCGATCCCACTGGCCGATCGATCGTGGCGGTGCGACGGGTTGTCATCGACCGCAGTCTAGTGGCACTTGCCTTCGACCCAACGCGATTGGGTACGGTGCGGTTGATCGGTGCCAGGGCACTGGTGGAAGTGCGGCGAGGCGGTAGCGGGCTGGAAGATATTCTGGCACCGTGGCTGGCAGCGCGGAGCCAGGCTCCCACGAGGCCGGCTGTTTCGTTTGAACTGGAACTGGTTGACGCCTCGATCGAACTGATCGACATGGAGCGTCGCGATGTCTGGAGGATCAGTGAATTGATTGCGGCTGGCACCGTGCGGGCCGACGAAACGCTAGCCGGCTGGACGATGTCGGGCAGGGTGTCGCACGCGGGTGCGACGATCGCAGACCCGGCTGGTTCCTTGGGCACCGTGACGCCGCCGCCCATGCCCGGAGCCATTCCGCACGGTTCGTTTTTGCCAATCGAGGGAGTGGCGGAGAATTTAGAGTCGAGTCAACTCGATCGCACGACGATTGCCGCCGGAGCGACTTTGATGCTGGCCCGCGACGGCGGTTGGTCGGTGTCGTCTCCTGCGGCACCAGCAGCCGATGTGCCGCGTTCGCTGGCGATTGCCACCAATCGCGTGCCGCTGGGAGTGTCGAGCGTGTTGGCAACGCGTTTTGATCTGACGCACTTGCTCGACGGCTTGGCTGATGTGCGACTTAATATTGTGCTCCCGGTGGCTGGTGGCCAACAGCCAGCAGGTTCCCGTGGCGGCAGCGAAAGCGTGGCGATCACAGGCATGATCGCTGGCTCCCAACTGGCAATCTGCCACGCCGACACACTCGCTGAGATCATCACGCTCAATCGCTGCGAGATACCACTGGATGTCTCTCTGAATAGACAGATGCTCATCATTCGTAACTTAAAGGCGACATCGCCCCTCTTTAAGGCAGAGGCTTCGGGCCGGCTGCGGGTTCCTCAAGGGGGATCGTGGGAATGGGCAGAGGCATTGATCCATGAAGATTTTGCGCTGGCCGCCGACATCGATCTAGCCGCTGCCTCGCGAGCGATTCCGGGCGGGCTCACCGTGCGGCCGGATGTGCGCGTGACTGACGGTCAACTACAACTCTCAGCCTCCGCCCACGCCGATGGCACCGATCGATTGCTGGAGGTGCGACTGACATCCAGCGATTTAGCCGCCGTGCAAAGCGTGGCGGTGCCGGTGGCTGTTTCGCCCAGTGGCCAACCTCAGCCAAATGCCCAGCCCAGCGAGCGGCAACTCCGCTGGAACCAGCCGTTCACCGCTTGGCTACGGGGACGGCGGGGCCCTGCCCGAACCGATTCGATTCGCATTGAAGAGGCCCGCATCGCCTCGCCCGCCGTGGAGGTATCGGCCGCCGGCACGGCCGAATCATCGAGCATTCAGTGGACGCTTGACATCGACAAACTGATGAAGGAAGCGGCCGAGGTGCTCGACTTCAAGGCTCTACAAATGACTGGCACCGCGCGAGGAAAAATTGATATCAGTCGTCTGGCCGCCACCGGGGTGTCGACGGCTAAAATTTCTGCCAGCCTCAATAACTTTGAGTTGATCGCCCCGGGTCGGCCGGCTTGGCGGGATCAGGAGATCACGCTGGAGGCAGAAGGATCAGGCAGCATGGCGGGAGGCGCGGTGCTCCTTGATCAAGCCCACGCCAGAGTGATGTCGGCAAACGACACTCTGGAATGGACGCTCACCGGCGGCACGCTTGTCGATCTCAACGCCGGCCTTGGTCGAGTTTCCAGCGGCGGGCCTAGTCGCCAGACAATCTCTGCTCCGCCATGGGTGCGGGCAGCGCAAAACTCCGTGGGCATCTCTGCCGACTGTTCGCTGTCGGGAGAACTTGCCAATTGGCAGGCGCGGTTTGAAGGCCTCATGCCAGGGATCGATTGTGGAGATCTGGAACTGGCAGGAAAGATGCAACTCTCGGCTGCTCTGGCCGCCCGTGGCGATAGCTGGCAGATCACCCGCGCCGGCGGAGAAATCGAAAAGCTGGTGGCAAAGTTTTCCGGTCGGCAAGTGGCTGAGCCTCGTGTAGTGGCCAGTGCTGCAGGCCTCTTCAATCCTGCGAGCGGTCAACTGGAAATCTCATCGGGAGAGATTCTCACGGCAACGATGTCGCTGCGCACCGGAGGCGTGGTGCTCTTAGCGATTCATCCAGGCATGGTGGAATCGGCGGGTAGATCCCTGATTGACCGTTTGCGTGGCAAGGTGCAGTGGCAGGCCGATGTGGGCCGCCTTGAAAAATGGCTGGTTTCACCCTTGGCGGCGGCGAGTTGGCCGGCCGCTGGCCGCGCCTGGGGCACCCTTGAAATTCTGGACACCCAAGCAGGCATCAATCTATTGATAGAAGCCACGGGCAATCAGTTGTCGCTCTCGAGTGCGCCAGCCGTGGCTGCGGCGGGGATTGCCAGACCAGCGACGCCCAAACAGATCTGGGCTGAACCCCGCGCCGCCGTCGTGCTGGAAGTGACTCAGAACGGCACTTCGTCTCAGGCCAAGGAGCGATTGACAATCAATAAGCTTTCGCTTGAATCTTCCACCATGGCAGTGGCGGCGACAGGCAGCGTGGGGGAATGGTCGGCGCGACGGCTTATCGACTTGAATGGCACGGTGGCGTACGACTGGGATTTACTCTCGCGTCTGCTCACCCCTTGGACCGGTGGACGGATGCGATTGACTGGCGGCAGCACGCGGCCGTTTGCCCTCCGAGGCCCACTGACAAGCAGCGTTCAAACCGCCATCGATGGCCGGCGTTCGCCGGAAGGATCGCCTCCTCCTCCCAGAGCGATAGCGGGCGACAACTCGGCCGGTATCCCAATCCCGGATCATTGGCTCAAGACCACGCAAGGCCCCGACGAGTCTGAAACCAAGGCCCCCGCGCGGGTGGCCTTGCCGGTGGCTACGGCGATACGGACAGGCGGCAACGCGTCCGACTTTTTACGCGCCATTTCAATCGACACATCAACGGCGTGGATGGCGGCAGAAATAGAGGGCGTGAGCATCGATGCCGGAGAGATGGCCGTCCGGCTTTTTGAAGGGCAATTGGCGCTGGGGCCATTTGACATTGGCGCCGCTGGCGGTCGGCTCCGCGGTGCGCCGTGGGTGCGGCTCATGCCATGGCCTGGAGAACTGATTGTGCCGCCGGGCCGCGTGATCGACCGCGTGGCTCTCTCAAACGGACTCTGCGACCGATTTGTGGCTTGGATTGCGCCGCTGGTCGGTCATTCGAGCCACACCGAGGGATTGCTGAGCGTCGATCTGGCCGGGGCCCGATTGCCGCTGGGAGATTTTTTTGGCGGCGAACTCTCCGGTCAGATGTTGTTTGAAAATTTTGAGGTGACGCCGGGCCCGCAGGCGCAGCCGTTGGTGAATCTGATCGTCAAACTCCAGTCGCTGATCGATCCGCGATTTGCATTTGGCGACAAGACGGTCTTGATGCGGATACGGCCCGATCCGGTTCGCGTCAAGCTGGTGGATCGGCGACTCTGGCACGATGGCCTGGTGATGGAGATGGGGCAACTGACTGTCCGTACCGACGGCAGTGTTGGCGCCGATGGCTCGCTCTCGATGATGACCGAAGTGGCATTCCGCGGTGACATCGCCGGGGGCACGCCGATTGTCGGTCAATTGCTGCGCACACCGCTGGCAATACCGCTGCGTGGCACGCTCAACCGGCCGCAGTGGGACGCTGGCGCACTCGACAAGATCCTCGCTAGGATCGTGGAAAATACCGCCCAAGCGGTCCTCACCGACGGGATTGGCCGCGGCTTAAACGGTCTGGAAACGCTCTTTGGTAATCCTCAGCCGCCAATCCCCAAGTAGGGAGCAGAGCCTTACGCGCTGCGAATCCTGGCATCGAGGCCGCCGATCAAGCGGGTGAGTTTTTTGCGATAGGCAAAGTGTTCCACCTCCAAGCGGTGCCGAGGCGAATCGAGATAGGCAATGGCTGGCCTCGCCACGCCCTGCTGCCGCTGGCGATAGAGCCACGCTGCCGTGTCGGTCGGATCAGCCACCGCCAGTTCGTCGACGAAGTTTTTGTGGATGTCGATGAGGCGAGTCCAACTTCGGGTGATCGCCTTCCCGAGTCGCTCGTTCTCGGCGAGACCGTAGTCGGTCGGACTCAGGCCAGTCAGCTTCGAATCTTCGTTGGCAATCCGCTGGAGAACATCTGCCGGGAGCATGGGCCCTGTCGTGCGGACCGCCAGCGGTCCAACTGTTGCGAAGGTGTCGATGAACGCTCTATGCTTGAAGTGCTGGATCCTTAGGAGAATCGAAATGACGCAGTGGCAGGATCACATTGAAAAATTCCGGGCGTGCTTTCCGGGAAGCCTGTCATCAAGGGCACTCGACTTTCGGTCGAGATGATCCTCGAACGTCTCGGCGACGGCTGGAAGGAGGAAGACCTGCTTCAGTCCTTCCCTTAGCTCACGGCCCAGCACATTCGGGCCGCGCAGTCGTATGCAGCAGCGCTCGCTTCGGATGAGACGGTGTTCCTGTCCGAGCCGGCTGCATGAGAATTCTTGCCGACGAGAGCGTCGATAGCCAAGTCGTCCGATGGCTCCGCAACCGTGGGCACGATATCCTTATTTGCGCATTTTAGTGCGGTGGCGGTGAAAATAAGGAACTTCATGCACCGGCCTCCTTTTCCAGTTTCATCAGTCTTGCCGACAAGTCCGCAGGTGCGACGAAGATCATCTGCTTGCCCTTCTTGCGCTTCTCCAGGGCACCGCGCTCAGCGAGATCCAGCAGATCCGTGCGCGCGGTTTGATACACTACGTTGTGGCTCTTTTGGTGGCTGGCGAAGGTGTATCGCTGTCCCGGATGTTTGAGCGCGTTGCGAATAATCTCCACCTGCCGATGATTGAACAAATCCAGCGCCCGCATGTGTGATTCCACATCCTTCAGTTCCGCCGTTTTGCGCTCCATGGAGGTATGCAGTTCCCGGACGGCCAGGCGGATCACCTGCGTCTGGGCGATGATGAAATAGGTCAGATCGTTATCGTCTGTCTCCGTGTAGAGGAATGACCGGCCATACTTCACGGGCGCTTTGCGCAGGATGTTGGAAATCGAGATGAACTCGAAAAGCCAGTAGCCGCTGTGCAGCATGGCCCAGTAAAATAGCGCCCGCGCCGTCCTTCCGTTACCATCCACAAACGGATGGTCATAGGCCAGCCAGAAGTGCAGGATGATCGCCCGCACTGCCGGATGCACGAAGTAGCCTGGCGACTCTCCATTCGCAAAGGCGCACATCGCCGCCATCCGCGCCTCCAGTTTCTCTGCAGGCGGCGGATCGTGATACACATGCCCAAAGTCATCGCCCACCACCCGCTTCTCATCGGCCCGGCGGAAGCGCCCCGCTGCCGTCGGGTCATCCAGCGTCTTCTCCGTCACCAACCGGTGAATCTGAAGAACCGACTCCGGCGTGAGCGCAGACGCCTTCAGGGCCCGGATGCGCTGCATTGTCACGTAGTTGTTCAGGATCATCTGCTCGCTGTTGTCTCGCGGCTTGCGGCCCGAGCGGATCATCTCCTTCGCCACCTCCCGCGTCGTCACCGCACCTTCGAGCTGGCTGGACGTGATCGCCTCCTCCATCAGCGAACTCACCAGATACCGGCCGCGCGTCTGGGGATTCGTGATCGGCTCCGGGATGCTCACCAGCCCGCCTGCACCGAGATCGATCTGGTGCAGTTCTTCCATCACCAACTCAGTCACGGCGAACTGAAACGGCTGCTGCGCATTGTCCGTCAGGGGAATTGGTTTTAGCGCGTCCATCCTGGAGAGTTTCTGCACCAGCCACCATTCCCGGTGGCTCATACCGACAGGCGGCGAGTAGCGCCGCAGCCTGTCCCAGTGAATGTAGTGCCGCTGCGTCTTCGCCGCTTGCATCATGGAAAAGAGCCGCATCATCCGCTCTGGCGGCTTCAGTTCAGCCATCAGATCGTTCAGCTTGGGTGGTGTTTGCGGGATGCGCATCGGTTTCCTGTCAATATCCTACTAATTCATTGCAAATTAGCAGTTCAATTGAAATTAGCAATTAAATACTAAAATCTTTCACTTTAGTAGTTCTCGAGTTGTCGCGCTCAACTCCCCGCTTAGCAGCTTTGGCAGCAGCGTATCGCAAAACACGCTGCCAAATGACCATTTTTGACCGTTTTTCACGCTCGGCGCAGACGCCCCCCGACTCCTGTCATCATCCGGCACTCTGTCCCTCATTCACAGACTGCAAATGTCGATCACGGGGAGCTCGTCGGGTGAGACCTGGATGATGTCCCGGTTGTCGTGAGTCTGGACGAGTTCGGCCCAGTCGGTGGGCGGCCCACGGGCTAGAGAAACTGGCGGCGGTTCGGGGCGGGGAAGAAACGGGGACAGGTCCAGTTGTTGACAGATTGGGCAAGATTGGCTGGATACCGTGGATGCCCAGAACCGCATGAGTCGCGCCCGGCGGAATAGTATTCCATGTTCTCAATCGACTCTCGCATCCGGTGCACGCTACTCGGCACAGGTCAACGGCGACACCTTCGGGACCAGCTTCGACCGGACCATTGTCACGGGCACGGTGGCGATTGGAGGGGCCCAGCTTGTGCGCGTGTGATCCACGTGAGCGCCCACCACAACCACACTTGACCGCCGTGCTAGCCTCGCGGGTTGACGTTGTTCACCCCGTATCGAAGGAGGCAATGCATGTCCCGGCAAACAGATCATCTAAAATTCCAAGCATGGCAGTCACGACTGGAGCGGCATGCGACATCGGGATTGAGCGTGGCCCGATTCTGCAGTCGGGAGCAGGTATCAGTCGCAACGTTCCAATACTGGCGGCAAAAGTGTTCACGGCCATCTCCTGAACAATCCGCCCCGCTGACATTCCCCGCCTCTCGCCGGTCGAGTTGCTAAGCCACCGGGGCGTGACGATCCGCTTCGCAGCAGGCCTGATCCCGCCATTGATAGCGCACCTCCGGGAGGTGGTGCTGGCGGGACCGATCATCGGCACCGACGAAACGACAGTGACACTCCTTCCAAAAAACTCTCCACCACCCGGTGATACTGACAATCCGAAGAACGTTCGCGCCCGCGAGGTGATCGCGGCAGCGCAGGCGAAGTCGCGTGGCAGCATTACGGCGAGGATGTGGGTCGATCGGAGCATCACGGCGCCGATCAATGTGTTTGACTTCACGGTCAGTCGCCATCGGGATGGGCCGATGCTCTTTCTGGATGGCTTTACCGGCAGTCTCATGACCGACTGCTACTCGAGAGTAGAGGCAGTGCGCACGCGGAGCGATGGCCGGATCATTCGAATGAGCCTGCGTGGCGCATGCGCGGCGGAAGATCTTCGATGCGCGAGAGAACAGCCCCCTCCAGGCCAGCATGCTGCTGGCCATGTTCCAGCAGCTCTACGACATCGAAGACCGAGCCAAGGCCTACACGCCAGAAGAGCGTCTCGCACTCCGCAATGCGGAGTCTCGTCCAATCTGGGAGCGGATGCGGGAATGCCTCGCGAGTGCCGCTCTGATGAGCGTGATGCCGAAAGAAGTCTTCGGGCAGGCACTGACCTACCTGCGGAATCAGTTCGAACACTTGCTCCACTACCTCGACGATGGCCTGATGCCGATCGACAACAACGAGACCGAGCAGCTCATGAAGCAGGTGGCACTGGGCCGCAAAAACTGGATGTTCATTGGCAGTGTCGCTGCGGGGTTTCTGTGCTGCCGATCTCATGTCGCTTGTCAGTAGTGCGCATCGAAATGATCTCGATGTCTTCGTCTACGTGAAGGACGTCCTTGATCGGCTGCCGCCGGGGAGACGGATTACGATGCCATGCGGCCCGACGTCTGGAAGCGATCGCACCCCGAGGCCGTTCGCCTGGACCGGGTAGAGGAGCGGCATGCCAGAGCCGACGCCAAGGCGTTCAAAAGGGCTAAGCAGCGGCTCGCGAAGAGCTGCTAAGCGGACTGGATGTGACGCCTTCCGCCCAGCGCAATGGATGGCTGTGGTGGGCGCTCACCTACTTGCAGATCACGACTCACAAGGAGTATCCCAGAGTTGAATTTACCCGCACGCTGGTTGTCATTCGGCGCTTGAAAACCGGCCACCTGGTGGGGAATACTCGCTGGAAGAATCCTCTTTTTGGAACTGTTGGCAAGGGGTGGGGTCAGGTCGTAGCGGTCTGATCGGTGGTCGCGGGGGCCAAAGCCCCGGCTGATCGTAAGGCGCAAAGGTGCGAGTGAAGAGCACCCGTCCCCGGCAGCATTCGGGAGCCGGACCAGAGGCCCCAGTTCCCGCCCCCAGAATCCTATCCCCTTCCCTTTAGCGACTTTTGTCCAGAATCATCCGTGTCAAGGGCAGTTTGGCGTACGGCTGAACTGTGGGTCTTGCTTGACCCAAGGCATCCATGACAAAAAAGGGCGTTGAGTGGCTCTCTCTCTGTGCTCTGTTTCACAGACACCGAAACGAATGCTGTCGATAATGCGAAAAGATTCGCGGCACGGAGGAAGTCCGCAAATGCACCGCGACGTGCAAGCACCGATTCATTCGACAAAGGAGTGTTGTTCATGCGTGGATTGTTTATCGGCCTAGTCCTAGCCACCATTGCCGGATTGATTCTGTCCTCCAACTGTTGTGCCGGTCCGGCCGTCTCGGTGGGAATCAACATGCCAGCGGCTCAGAGGATGCCGGTGGACAAGGTCAACCATTCCGCCTGGGATAACCTGCTCAAGAAATACGTCGATGCGAATGGCTACGTTACTTACGCCGCATGGAAGGCCTCTGCCGCCGACCAGAAGGCCCTGGATGACTATCTGAACCATTTGTCAGCGGCGTCGTTCGATCGGGAATCATCACGAGAAACCCAAATCGCCTTCTGGGTCAATGCCTACAACGCGGTAACGGTGAAGGGGATTCTGCGCGAATATCCGACCACAAGCATTCGGAACCATACCGCGAAATTGTACGGTTACAACATCTGGAAGGATCTACAGATCCTTGTCGCGGGCAAGGCTCATTCGCTGGAAGGGATTGAGCACGAGATCCTCAGGAAAATGGGAGAGCCGCGAATTCACTTCGCCATTGTTTGCGCGTCCATTGGGTGCCCGCGACTGCTGAATGAAGCCTACACGGCGGATCGGCTGGATGAGCAGTTGACCGTGAACGCGAAGGTATTTTTCGCCGACCGCACGAAGTTTGTCGCCGACACTCGCGGCGGGACGATTGCAGTGTCGCCCATTCTCGACTGGTTCGGCAAGGATTTTGGAGTAGATACATCGGCACAAATGCGGTCGATTGCCCCCTATCTGCCAGAGTCAGCTCAGCCGCTGGCCAAGAGCGGCTCAGTTCGTGTGAAGTTCCTCGATTATGACTGGAACCTCAACGACCAGGCGAAGTTGCGGAGCGAGGATCGGCGATGATCGTGGGCGGCGGCGGTCTACCTGAGTGGCCGCAGGTATTGGTCGAAGGGTAAATCAAGCAGGGAAAAAGGAGCCAACTCAACGGTGGCCTGTGGAATCTGGCGAGTGTGCCGTGGTTCACACAGAGTGGCTGGCTGAGGAACCGATGATAGGCAGGAGGCCACTGGCGGCGGCGAAATCATTTTGACGAAAGGAATCGTGATGAGAAAGATCGTTCTCAGTGTTGCGTGTTGTCTGGGGATTGCGGCGCTCACCGCAGGTTGCCAGGCACCAAGCTATCGCGCCCCAGCATATTCACCGAGCCAAGAGGGGTCAGGAACGGCTGATCCGAGCTACACTCCACCAGCCGGTTCGGGAATGCGACCAGCGCCGTCGTATCAAGGATCAGGCTCTCGTTAGTTGACTGAAGCGAGTCAGGAGTGGCATCCATGAATAGGAAGTGGTTTCTGATCGGAGGCGTGGTCACTTTGCTGGCCATCGTGGTTGGCACATCGCTCTTGCGGAGCGCCGTGAAAAAGACATCCCAATCCCTTGCAATAGATCCAGTGTCGCACGCCACCGAGCAGGCGCAGCCCGTCGGCTGGGTGTTTGGTCGGGTGATCGGTTTTCCCGGAGCCGAAAAGCCGTTGATGCTCCAGGGGATGGGTGGCTCTGCACATGGACCAGCAACATCTGAAGTCCGACCATGATCGCTACCCGAATCGCTTCCACGCGAGTGACGCACCTGTTCGCCTCGGCCACCGAGAACAAACTCGACGGCGTGTGGGTCATTATCCCAGCCCAGAACGAACAGGCCTCCATTCCACATGTGCTGCAAGACCTACCGGCAGTTGGACGCGTTATTGTCGTAGACAACGGTTCGACAGACGGAACGGCAGAAGCGGCTCAGTGCAGAGGTGCGGATGTTGTTCATGAGGCACGACGCGGTTACGGGTCAGCCTGCCTAGCGGGGCTGGCACGCATTGAGATGCTGGTTGCCGGCGGCGAGCAGCCTCCCAAAATCGTCGCTTTCTTGGATGCGGATTACAGCGATCATCCAGAGGAGTTGCCGCAACTGGTGGAACCATTACTGGCTGGCAAGGTCGATTTCACGATTGGTTCGCGACTCTTGGGCCAGCGTGAAGCCGGTGCGATGCCGCCGCAAAGCATCTACGGCAACAAACTGGCGTGCTTTCTGATGTGGTTGTTTTGGGGCGTGCGACACACCGATCTCGGACCGTTCCGGGCCATCACTTATTCGTCGCTGCAACAACTTGGAATGCAGGATACAAACTTCGGCTGGACGGTCGAGATGCAGATCAAGGCTGCGGTTGCCAAGCTGCGCACTCAAGAGATTCCCGTGCGATATCGAAGGCGGATCGGTGTAAGTAAGATCAGCGGCACGGTCAGCGGTACGATGAAGGCCGGATTCAAGATATTGTTCACCATTGCTCGTTATCGGTGGCGGACGTTGTGGATCAAGTAACCAGCGAAGCTGGTAGCTTCATACCCACGAAGCAGTCGTCGCGATTGACCAGACAGGCAGCAGTCCTTCTGCTGCTGGTGATCGCCCAAGCGGTCCTCTACTTCATCGTCACGGCGTTGAGCAGACGATTCGGGTACGAAGAACATTTTGGCCAACGGCCAATCCCAGCGGTGCTTGGCCTGCTCACCGTCTGCTTTGGACTGCACCTTCTCAGTCTGAAGATCGCCCTGCGGATCGGAAACCGGCGGCAGATCGTGGTGATGGTGCTGTGTGCAGCGGCAGTGTTTCGCGGAATCATGCTGTTCTCGGAGCCGATCCAGGAAATCGACATCTACCGTTATCTTTGGGATGGAGCTGCGTCTGCCGAAGGCGTTAACCCCTTCCGCTACAGTCCCGAACAGGTGCTGCGTGCCGATCCGAGTCGGCCTCTGCCGTCTGATTTAAGGCGACTCGTCGCCTTGCGTGATCGTTCTGCGCCTTTGGCAGAAGTCTTAGACCGCATTCATTACGGCGAACTCACGACGGTCTATCCGCCTGTCAGTCAAGCGGTTTTCGTAACCCCGTCCTGGATCTCTCCCGCTTCCACAACGGTCTTTCATCGCGTCGTGATCATAAAGGCAACACTCCTTCTGTTCGACATTGCGACGATTGTGTTCGTGCTGATCCTCCTGCGGCTCACTGGGCGTCATTTGGGATGGAGCATTGTCTACGCATGGTCGCCGCTTGTGTTGAAGGAATTCGCCAATAGCGGTCATCTGGATGCCATTGCCGTCTGCTTGACCACGGCGTCGTTGGCTTGCTGGACGCACGGAATGCTGGCGAAAGGAACTGTGCGTTCCACTGTCTGGCTGGGTGTGGCTGGTTTGCTGTTGGGACTCGGCACTGCCGCCAAGTTGTATCCGATTGTTTTGCTTCCGGTCTTGACCTTCGTCACGTTAAAGAGAGTCTCTTGGCGACCCGCGACATGGTTTGGCATGTTGGGAATGCTGACCTCGGGATTGCTACTCGCTCCGATGCTGCTGACGCAACCGGTTGCAACGGTGTGGTCTGTCAGTCCGACAATTCCTGGTCGCGAGATCCCTTCACCGAAATCGAGTCCACCGCAATTGACACGAACTGGGATTGAGGCAGCGAAGCCGGAGCGTCCAAGGAGCGGATTGGCAATGTTCTTCCGGCGTTGGGAAATCAACGACTTGATCTTCATGTTCGTAGTTGAAAACCTCCGACCAAGATCGCTGGACAGCGACTATGCTCCATCGGAACAGTCGCCCTGGTTTTCAGTCGCACCAGACCGATGGCGACAAGCGGTTGTCGCACCTCTGGCGTCTCGGCTCGATGAAACTCCAGCGCACCTGGCCTTTCTGCTTGCGCGGGGGGCGACACTGGGTGTGTTTGTCCTCGTCGCCTTGTGGCTTGCATGGCAGGGCCAACGCACCGCAGAGCCGACACGCTGGCTGGAGCTAGTATTCCTCACGCTGGCCTGGTTCTGGGCGCTCTCCCCCACAATGAACCCCTGGTATTGGACATGGGTGTTACCGCTGCTGCCATTTGCCCGTGGCCGCGCTTGGTTCGCCGTCTCCGGGCTGCTCCTGCTGTATTACCTACGGTTCTGGCTCGCCTATCATTTCGCCGATACCGTGCTGTTCGGAACGGGATATCGGGGTGAGCACTTCTTTCATTTCGTCGTTGGGCCGCTAGAGCATGGACTTTGGACGGGATGGCTCGTGGTTGAGTCCTGGAAGCGTGGGAAGTGTGCCCCATTGCACAGAACCATTTTGGTGGACGGCATAAAGTGAAGGGTCCAGTGGCCATCCATCGTGTCCGACTTTCGCTCCGACATCGTGAGGTGCCAATGTGAGTAACCACGAATGGTCAAACGCGCGGTGGAGATACCCAAGATGACTTCAATCCAAAACGATAAACTGAACCCGATTACCGAGAGTAGGCTGGGGAAGAAGTTAACGCTGCTGTTTCTCGTCGCATTCGCTGTGGTCATCGGCTACTGGCAACTAGGGGACTCGCTGAGTCTGGCAAATCTCGCCCGCCAGGAATCGCAATTACGCGAGTTCCAGCAGCAACATCCCGTGCTTGTTTACGGCGTGGCCTTTTTGGTTTATGTGGTCGTAACTGGGCTTTCGCTCCCCGGCGCCACGGTCCTGACGCTGATGTACGGCTGGTACTTCGGCCTCATACACGGCGTCATCCTTGTGAGCTTTTCATCAACGGCTGGCGCAACTCTGGCGTTTCTGCTCAGCCGTTTTCTGTTTCGTGACATGATTCAGCGCCGCTTTGGCGACCGGCTGGGCAATTTCAATCTGGCACTGGAACGAGAAGGTCCCTTCTTTCTGTTCAGCTTGCGGCTGATTCCCGCCGTTCCGTTCTTTGTCATCAACGCGGTCATGGGCCTGACGCCGATCCGCGCACGAACCTTTTGCTGGGTCAGTCAATTGGGAATGCTGCCGGGAACAGCCGTCTACGTCTACGCCGGGTCGAGCGTGCCTGGCCTGCAAACACTGGCGGACAAGGGAGTGAGCGCGGTTTTCACGCCCAGCCAGTTGACTCAGATCCTGATCGCCTTCATCGTGTTAGGCGTTTTTCCGTTGGTTGTGCGAGGGACGATGAAACTGTTTTCTCCCTCGAATCCGCGTCAGCCCGTTCAGGAGACGGGCAACGACATTGCCAAAGAACGTAACGCAGCCACGAAACCGCTGTGATCATAATCGACTCAACATCTGCTAAGAAAGAAAACCATGCCAGAACTTCTCCAGCTATTGCCGAGGGATGAATTCAATCAACAGCTCGAAGCCAACGTCCATCCACCCGCCTGGAGCAATCCGACGCCGCGGGGACGGTACAACCTGGTCGTGATTGGAGCGGGAACAGCCGGCTTGGTCACCGCAGCCGGAGCCGCGGGCCTGGGGGCCAAAGTAGCGTTGATCGAGCGCAACCTGATGGGCGGCGACTGCCTGAATGTCGGCTGCGTGCCTTCCAAGGGTGTCATCAGCGCGGCCCGCATCGCAGCCACCGTGCGCCATGCGCGTGAGTTTGGTGTGGACGTTCCGGAAGGCGTCACGGTCAACTTCGCTGCGGCCATGGAACGTATGCGACGGCTCCGCGCCCGCATCAGTCCCAATGATTCCGCACAGCGGTTCCGCGACCTCGGGGTGGATGTCTATTTCGGGCAGGCACGCTTCACCAATTCCAGCACCATCGACGTGGATGGCACATCCCTCAACTTCAAGCGTGCTGTGATCGCAACCGGCGCGCGGGCCGCAGCCCCGCCAATACCTGGCTTGAACTCCGTGGACTATCTGACGAACGAAACATTGTTCTCGCTGACGGAGCTTCCCCGACGACTTGGCGTGATTGGCGCTGGACCGATCGGCTGCGAGATGGCTCAAGCGTTCGCTCAATTTGGCTCTGAGGTGTTCCTGGTCGAGGCCGAACACGGCATCCTGTCACGCGAAGACCGGGATGCGGCTAAAAGTGTCCAACAGGCGATGTCGCGTGATGGCGTCAAATTGCTGTGCTGCGGCAAGAACCTGACAATCAAGAATGCCGGCGGAATCCGGCTCACGGTTGAATCGCATGGCACGGGCTATGACGAGCCGATCGACAAGCTGTTGGTTTCAGTCGGCCGAGCGCCCAACGTCGAGAATCTGAATCTGGAAGCGGTGGGCGTCGAATACCACAAGAAGGGAGTCACCGTGAACGAACGCATGCAGACGACAAACCCCATGATCTACGCTGCGGGAGATGTCTGTTCGCCGTATCAGTTCACACACGCCGCCGATTTCATGGCTCGGATTGTGATTCAGAACGCGCTCTTCAAAGGCCGCAAGAAGTCCACTTCGCTGGTGATTCCCTGGTGTACCTACACGTCGCCTGAAATTGCCCATGTGGGGCTATACGAAAACCAAGCCAAAAAAAAGGGGATCGAAGTCGATACGTTTATCCAAGAGTTCCACGATGTAGACCGCGCGATACTGGATGGGGACGACAATGGCTTTGTCAAAGTCCATGTTAAGAGGGGAACCGACAGAATCGTCGGAGCGACCATCGTCGCGCGCCATGCGGGAGACTTGATCTCGGAGATCACGCTGGCGATGACGCACGGCCTGGGACTAAAGAATATCGGCAGCACGATCCATCCGTACCCGACTCAGGCTGACGCGATCCGCAAGCTCGGCGATCAGTTCAACCGCACGCGGCTGACCCCGTTCGTTCAATCGCTATTCCGGAAATGGTTGGCGTGGACGCGGTGAACTGAAGAGCAATCCACTGCCCGCCGACCGTTTTGGCACTCACTGATTGCCCGCGTCGATGAGTGTGGTCCGTTTCACAGACGGAAATCCCAAGCTGCCGTAAAGTGAGGGCAACCAAAAGTCGATTGTAGTCCACGTTGTTCGATTAGGAAAGGACGACTCAATGCCCCAGCGCGAAGTCACGAAGACAACGGCCCCTGAGGAGTCCGTTGACCGCCGATATGCCGCCGCAGCCCAACGTCGTGAGGAGGCGCTGTGCTGCCCGGTGGAGTATGCCGCAAACTTTCTGTCGGTGGTTCCCCAGGAGATTGTGGAACGCGATTACGGTTGTGGCGACCCGACTCTCTTCGCAAATGAGGGAGAGTCGGTTCTCGACCTTGGTTCGGGAGGAGGCAAGCTGTGTTACATCCTCGCTCAGGTTGTTGGTAAACGTGGGAGTGTGATCGGCGTTGATTGCAATCGCGAAATGCTCGGGCTGGCGCGCAAGTACCAGCAGCAGGTGGCGGATCGGTTGGGTTTCAGCAACGTTGATTTCCGATACGGACTGATTCAGGATCTGCAACTCGACTTGGACCTGCTGGGACGTGAACTTGAGCAGCACCCCGTGTATGACCCAGCGAGTTGGCTCATGCTGCGGAACTTGGAAGATCGGCTCCGGCGCGAACAGCCGATGATTCCCAGCGATTCGATGGACTGTGTGGTTTCCAACTGCGTGCTGAATCTGGTTCGGCAACAGGACCGCCGGCAATTGTTCGCGGAGATCTTTCGCGTCTTGAAGCGAGGCGGCAGAGCGGCGATCAGCGACATCGTATCGGATGAAGATGTTCCAGAAGCGATGCAGCGCGAGCCGGAGCTTTGGTCTGGGTGCATCTCTGGTGCGTTCCGCGAGGATAAGTTCCTGGCAGCATTTGAAGCAGCCGGCTTTCACGGTATCAATATTGTCAAGCGGCAACGTGACCCCTGGCGCACAGTTGAAGGGATCGAGTTCCGATCCGTGACAGTTGTGGCCCACAAGGGCAAACAAGGCCCCTGCCTGGAACGGAATCAGTCGGTGGTCTATCGCGGACCATTCAAGAAGGTTGAGGACGATGACGGACATGTTTACATGCGAGGCGCGCGGATGGCGGTCTGCGACAAGACGTTTCATCTACTACAACGTGCCCCGTATGCCGGTCAGTTCGATGCGATTGAACCGCGTGAAACAGTTTGCCTCACAGATGCCCAGCCATTCGATTGCAGACGTTCCAAACTGCGTGACCCGCGTGAGACGAAAGGGACCGCATATCGGGAGACGATGGAATCGGCTGGATCGTGCTGCAGTGACGATGGTCCCAGTTGTTGACGGGGTGCCTTGCGGACGACGGAATCACTTTATTCACGGAGGAACGACAATGTTGGTACTCAGTAGAAAGATCGGCGAAGAGCTTTCCATCGGCGACAACACGGTTGTGTTCGTGCAAGCCATCGTCGGGAATCGTGTGCGGTTGGGAATTCAGGCCCCGCGTGAAACCAGGGTGTTACGCGGCGAATTGGCACCGTTACACTCGAAGAGCCTGTTGGTGGACACGCAGGCTTGCGACGGGGTGGCTGAGAACGCAGTGACTGAAAACTGGCTCCGCAGGGTCGCTCGATAAGGGGTTGTCGTTCGTTGAGCCGCTGTGAGCGGCTCAACAAGATTTATTCGCTGAAGGAACACATCCATGGCTGAACTCACTTTATTGCGCCGCGCAAGTCCGCTGGCGCAGTCCTTCGAACAACGTCGCATCCTTTCCGAAGGAGAGCAGCGTCGCTTTGAACAAGTGCTGGCCGATCACGGTCGGCTGCCGCTCCGTGCCACCGGACTTGAGGTCTTGCAGATCAATCTCGGCAAGCTGTGCAACCAGACGTGTCTCCATTGCCACGTCGATGCTGGGCCGGATCGGCGCGAGAGCATGTCGCGGGAAACGGCAGAAGCGTGTTTCGACGTGCTGCGCCGCTCGGACATCCCCATGCTGGACATCACAGGGGGAGCACCGGAGATGAATCCCCATTTTCGCTGGCTCGTCGCCGAAGCCCGTGGCCTGGGCCGACGGGTCATCGATCGCTGTAACTTGACGATTCTGATTGTGCCGGGCTTTGAGGATCTTTCGGAGTTCTTGGCGGAGCACCAAGTCGAGATCGTGGCTTCGTTGCCGTGCTATCTGCAGGAGAATGTGGATCGGCAACGGGGAGACCATGTCTTCCAGCGGTCACTGGAAGCCCTGCGAAGGCTCAACGCTCTGGGGTACGGACAGCCCGATTCTTCGCTTTCTTTGACGTTGGTGTTCAATCCGACCGGCCCGACGCTCCCGCCAGACCAGCAGCAACTGGAGGCCGTGTACCGGCGCGAATTGCGAGCGCGTTACAAAATCGAATTCACTCGGCTGTTTACGATCACCAATCTGCCGATCAGCCGCTTTCTCGATGATCTACTCCAAAGCGGCCAGTTCGACGCTTACATGCACAAGCTCGTCGAAGCCTTCAATCCGACGACGGTCGATGGCCTGATGTGCCGTACGATGTTGTCGGTGGACTGGCAGGGAAATCTCTCCGATTGCGACTTCAATCAAATGCTCGGAGTGCCGCTGGCTTCCGGATTACCACGCAACATCGATGAATTCAACGATGCGACCCTTGCTCAATTGGCGAATCGTCGGATCGTCACGGGCCAACACTGCTTTGGCTGCACAGCGGGAGCCGGTTCTAGCTGTCAGGGAAGCGTTGTTGGTTAGAGGAGTCGGTAACGGTCTGCCGTGTCGGGATCGTGTCATGGATGATAAAAAGTGAACGAGCCAGGAGTTCTAATGAACAGTTCTGAAACGAGGAATTGGTCGCACGGGCCGCGTTGCAAGCCGTCTGGCTTCACACTGATTGAATTGCTGGTGGTGATCGCAATCATTGGAGTTCTGGTCTCCCTCATGCTTCCGGCGATGCAGCAGGTGCGGGAAGCGGCCATGCGTGTGCAATGCAAAAACAACTTAAAGCAGATTGGCTTGGCGATCCACAACTACGAAAGCACCTATACGCGTCTTCCTTCGGGCGGCCAAGGAACGAGGTTCACTCCGTCAGGTCCCGTCACGACTTTTGGTCCCCACACACTCTTCGTGGCGGAAGACAGCGGACGCGACGAGCGTATGCAACCGGGGCCTGTTTATACCGATCCTGTGAACGGGCAACGTCGAAGGTTCTGGCGCTGGGCGGGGCGCAACGTGCTGCTTTCGTATCCACAGACGCACAAGCACCGACAGGTTAGTTCAGCGACGAGGAAGTGATGTCGTGCCACTTTCAGCGCTTGTAAGAAGGATAGATATGTTGCTGTTGCTCCCCGCCATGAATCGCCTTTTATCCAGTGCTCTACCGCGTTTCCATCTTGTGGGTTACGGATTCGTCTTTTGGTTCCTACTGCCGCCATCCGTCACCGAGGCCGTTGAACCAGCGGCAACCGTCGTCGATGTGCTTTTCCGCGTGCGCCAACATGATTTTTATCCGCTCAATGCAGAAGGATTCTTCACGAACGACCGACTCCTCGGCAAGCATGGCATTGCGGATGTGGACAATGACGATTGGCGTGTGAGGTTGCTGGCTATTGGCGATTTGGTTCGACTTCTGCCAGACGCGGGCGACGATGTTTCGCAGGGTCTATTCGATAAAAATCTTCATGTCCGACAAATTGCGGCGGCGGCACTGGGTATCGCGCGACAGACAACGGTGGCAGGAAAGTTGGAACAGGTTCTCAAGGACGACGTCAGCCCCCTGGTCCGTTCGCAGGTGGCGATGTCGCTTGGCCAAATGGAGTCAAACCGGTCGCTCGACATGCTCCGGAAGTTGCGGAAAGAGGATTCATCGAGGGATGTGCAACACCAATGCGAGTTGGCCATCGACCAGATCGAGAAGAAACGGGGTGCAACGGACGAGGAACTCACGGCATTTCGCAACTTAAACTCGAAGGACTTTGAATCGGTTCAGGTCGGTGGTAAGGCATCGGATTTCGTCTTAGAAGATACCGAAGGTGCCCCCTGGCGACTGAGTGACGCCAATCGGAACGGATGGATCGTCTTGATTTGGATCTTTGCCGACTGGTGCCCCGTCTGCCACGGCGAATACCGCGATCTGATCGATCTGCGAAAACAGTTCAAAGACGCTGGCATTCAGGTCGCCACCATCGAATGCCACGATACTTATCGCAGCCGTGTCATGGTCGGAAAAGAACTGGAACCGCAATACTGGTTCTCAAAGCAGTCGTTCAAGGACAAATACAAGACGGGAATCTGGTGGCCGCATTTGGTCGACCATGCCGGCGCGGTTGGAGCGAGGTACGGCGTCGATCCGATGAGCTTTGCGGTCCATGCAGAATACGTCAACCGTCCCTCGACGGTCATCATTGATGCGACAGGGGTCATCCGCTTCGCTTATTACGGGACATTCTGGGGCGACCGTCCCTCGATTCATGAAACTCTGGAGATGATCAGGAATGAGCGTTTTGAGTTTGAGCACAAGGACCGCAGAAAGACGCCGCCAGGTCGGTGATTTCATGCGTTCCCTTGGAAGGCTGCCAGACCTGGACTGTCTCGCGGAGACGCCGCAGTCGCACCGTACCCGATGAATCAAATCCTTTTTAGCGGAGTCAAATCAATGAACGTGAAAGTCCATACACGAGAGTCTGCGCCACTCGAAGCGAGCGGCGACCTTCAAGCCGTGGCGGAGCGCTACGGCTTCGTTCCAAACCTGATGGGAGTGATGGCTGGAGCGCCGTCGCTGCTCAAAGCATACTTACAGATCGGTGAGTTGTTCAGCCGCACATCTCTGACGCCGGTCGAACAACAGGTCGTGCTGCTCACGGTGAGCGCGACCAACCGCTGCGATTATTGTGTCGCGGCGCACAGCGTCGTAGCTTCGATGCACAAGGTGCCCGACGAAATTGTTCGGGCGCTCCGTGATGGAGTGCCGCTCACGGATGCCAGGCTCGAATCACTGCGTGCCCTCACGGCTGATATTGCGGAACATCGCGGCTGGCCGACCGAAACATCAATCGCGGCGTTCTTCGCCGCTGGCTATGCGAATGAGCAGCTTCTGGAGGTAGTTCTCGGCGTGGGTATGAAGACGTTGTCCAACTACACCAATCACCTTGCACGCACGCCACTCGACCCGCAGTTCGCCGTTGCCGCCTGGTTGGCTCCGGTGCGACATGATTCCGAATGTGACCAGGGGGCAAAATGACGGTCGCTCTAGTGCTGATCGCCGGCCTGTTGTTGGCTCTTGCGAACGGCGCGAATGACAACTTTAAGGGGGTCGCGACGTTGCTGGGAAGCGGCACGGCAAACTATCGCCGCGCCCTGCTCTGGGCGACAGCCTGCACGCTGCTGGGATCGCTCACGGCGGTGTTCCTGACCGGGGAACTGTTGAAAAAGTTCAGCGGAAAAGGACTGGTCAGTGATGCGCTGACAACGAATGTGGATTATGCGGCCGCCGTCGCACTTGGAGCCGGGCTGACCGTCCTGGTGGCGACCCGCGCCGGAATGCCGGTTTCAACAACCCATGGCCTGCTCGGCGCTCTGATGGGAGCGGGCTTGGCGGCGGGGTCACCGGTCAGCGTTGTAAGGCTAGGCAGCGGATTTGTGTTGCCACTCTTACTCAGTCCTTTGCTGGCGCTCTGCTCAACTGCCGTTGTTTATCCTCTGCTTCGAAGTACCCGCCGCCGGCTCGGAGTTTCTGCGGACATGTGTCTGTGTGTTGGCAACGAGATCGTTGAGGTCATACCGGTGTCGCATGGGATTGCGGCTATGCCACGAGCGAGTGAGCTGAGTATTCAAGTCGGAGATACGGTCACCTGCCACCAACGCTATCAAGGACAAGTCCTTGGTCTGGAAGCGGGGGCCGTGCTGGACTGGTTACACTACGGATCGGCGGGGAGTGTGAGCTTTGCCCGCGGCGTCAACGATACGCCGAAGATCGCCGCCCTGTTGCTCCTGAGTCCGCACTTGTCGGGTAATTTCTCTCTGTTGTTTGTAGGTGTGGCGATCGCAGCGGGCGGCATCCTCATCGGACGGCGAGTGGCCGAGACGATGAGCCTGAGAATCACCAGCATGAATCACGGCCAGGGATTTGTCGCCAATCTGATAGCCGGGCTGATCGTCATTGCGGCCAGTTGGATGGGAATGCCCGTATCCACGACGCATGTCAGTTGTGGCGCGCTGTTTGGAATTGGCACAGTCACTGGACAAGGAGACTGGAAGGTGATCGGCAAGATCGCCGGTGCCTGGCTGTTGACCTTGCCTTTGGGTGCGGCGCTTGGGGCGGCGAGTCTGTGGTGCATCCGTTGGTTGTCTTTTGTGTGACCTATGTTTATCGAATCAGAAAAACCGTCATCCTTGGTCGAAGCTCGCGTATCGCGAGTGAATGAGGCGACTCATTTCACGTTGGCACAGCCAGATCGTCTGATCGTATTCACGCGATTTCCCGAGGCCGGGCAGGCAAAGACTCGGTTGATTCCAGCTCTGGAAGCTGAACGAGCGGCACAGCTTCAGACGGCGCTGACTCGGAGAGCATTGAATGTTACGCGGCAGCTCTGTTCGGCTAGGCCGTGTGATCTGGAGGTACGATTTGCGGGGGGCGACGTAACACGCATGTGCAGACTTTTCGGGGCCGGACATCGGTATTCGGTCCAACATGGGACCGGTCTGGGAGAACGATTAGTGCATGCGGTCTCTGTTGCATTCATGGAAGGTGCGAAGCGGGTTCTGGTGATTGGAACCGATTGCCCGGAAATCGAACCGTCGATTCTTGCAGAGGCGTTTGAGGCTCTGTCGCGAACGGATGTCGTGTTGGGACCGGCCCTTGACGGTGGCTACTATTTGATCGGGTTGCGCGCCAATCGTCCGGATCTGTTTCGGGGAATCGACTGGGGCACGGAGAACGTGTTGCGGCAGACACTGGAGATTGCTCGACAATCGCGATACAGCGTCCGTCAACTGAAGCCGCTCTCCGATGTTGATTACCCTGAAGATCTCCTTGCCTGCCGCCGTGTGCCCGGAGCATTTTCCGATGTTCTGCCTGAGATGCGTGCGGGGTTGCTGTCAATCGTCATTCCGACATTCAATGAAGAGCGGACGATTGAGCAGACTTTATTGCCCATTGTAGGCGTGCCAGACGTTGAAGTCATCGTCGCCGATGGCGGCAGCGGGGACGCGACGACCGATATCGCCCGTCGCATGGGAATCTGCGTCGTCCCAGTCAGGCCGGGGCGCGGGCGACAGATGAACGCCGGTGCTGCACTCGCCAGCGGAGAAGTGCTGCTGTTCCTGCACGCCGATACGAAGTTGCCCGGCGGATTTCGGGAGCACGTTTGGTCCACGCTGGATCGCGGGGCCGTCGCGGGGGCGTTTCCACTGCGCATCGACGACAAAGATTCGGGCTTGCGCTGGATCGAATGGGGCGCGAATCTGCGTTCGCGTTATTGGCAAATGCCGTACGGCGACCAGGGATTCTTCATTCGCACCCAGGAATTTTTGACTGTCGGAGGATTTCAGCACTGGTCGCTGATGGAAGATTACGACCTCTGCCGCCGCGTCAAAAAAGTCGGTCGGATTGGGTTGGCTACGGCTGCTGCGACCACATCCGGGCGGCGCTGGCAGAAACTCGGGGTGTTGAAGACAACGCTCATCAACCAAATCTGCGTCGTGGCATTCCGACTGGGCATTTCACCGGAACGCGTCGCCCGATACTACTATAATGTATAATGGAAAGTAAGTTGCCGATCTCAGGCGATCCACGGCGGATCGCCCGGGGCTCAAGTTTGCGAATCCTATCGACGTGAGAACCAGTTCGGAGTCAACATCGCGTGAACTGGTCGTCCTACGGGGAGCTAAGCGGCCCGGTCGTGCGGCTGAAATGTGTCGTTGGAAACCACTCCTGGAGATCAAACCATGTCAGCAGCGAATGTTGTGGCAATGCCGCATGAGCCTCGGTCGATTTGGCGAACAATCGTCCGCAAGCGGAAAATCCTCTTCCTGGTCGTGTTGCTGGGCGTCATTGGATCGTCCATTGCGGGGGCGATCTGGTTTCGTCAGCGGTACGCTGTCTCCCCGATAATGGACCTTTTTGTTCGAGAGTACTCAACCGCCGAATACCCCGAAGATCCCGCTGATCATAGCGTCTTTTTTGGTCAATACACGGGTCGAACACTCAAGCTCGTCGCGCGAGACGAAACGCATTTCGACTTCGTCTTCGAGTCACAGCATAAACACGTCGCCACAGTCTCCTTTCGTAACGTCGATGTCGCCCTGATGACGCCCAGCCTTCCCGAATGGTGCAAGACCGACGAGGGGTTGGAGCGGATCGCCTTAACGGACCGGCAGTGGAATCGCCAGCAAGTTCGGTTCGAGGTAAAATCACCGCTCGTGGAGGTAACGGGGGGCGACGGTTTCGAGAGTGGCCGCCTGTATACAGCAGAACTGGCCAAGAATTGCCTGAACGCCGGATTGTGGGAAGTCCTGCTCTTCGTCAAGGAGAACGACCACAAAAAGCTGTACTATCAAGGTTGGTTCACCTTTCCACTAGGTCACTACGCCCGAATATTCGAGAAAAACACTGGCTTGGCCTACCGCAAACATTGGTACAAACTCGAACATTGGTCCGACCCCCACGGCGTCCCGATTGCCCTCGACACATTACGAAAGGTCACATCCGAGAGAACGGTGGAATGTCGATTCGATCCGGTCGAACGATTGTTCGCGGCCGGAGAGCAGGTTCGTAAACGCCGCACGACGGATGCGCCGAACGTTTTGGCCTGGAAGGAGGTTTTCGATGGTCACGCAGTCACGTTCGCCACCTTCGTACCTCCCGGCCGTTACGATGTGCATCGACCGTGGAAAAACCAGTATTGGCGGCTCGCGAATTTCGAGGATGCCGTGCTTCGCGAGGTCCAATCGCCCGCTTCCGCGAAACCCCTGCACGAGATTGAACTGCGTTTTCGCAGCCAGGACCATCAGAATGTCGCTCGCTTCATTGTCAGCGGCATGCAGCTCGTCGAATTGCCCCAATTGCCCGTTGCTCGCTACTTCGAGGGGCTCTATATGCCAATGGGGATTGGCGTTCCACCGTTCTTTCAGACCTACTCCGACCTTCAAGAGCATGTCCCCAGCCAAAGTGGTTACTTTTCCGTCTTGCTAGACGACAATAACCACTGGCTCAATCATCACGACATTGCGGTCGATGGCCCGATTTTGCATCGAGACGAACACGATCCATCGCTCGTCCATCTGTACCTGTTATCGTATGAACGACACACCTTGATTGGGCATTGGATTCTCTCCACTGGGACGGAGACGCCCGCCACCTTGGAACCATGATGAACGAACCGCTTATTCGCTTCGGCGTGTTCGCCAGCGTGCTGATCCTCATCGCAATCTGGGAGTCGCTTGCGCCGCGCCGCACTCGTGTTGCCAGTCGCTGGCGACGTTCCATCAACAATCTGTTGCTGGTCACGCTCGATTCGCTGTTCGTCCGGGTTATCCCCGCCCTATCGGCGGTTGCAGCCGCGAAATGGGCGACCCAGTACCACGTCGGTTTGCTGAATCAGCTCGATGTTCCCGGATGGTTCGAAGGAATCATCGCACTGCTCGCTCTGGATCTGTTGATTTATGGCCAGCACGTTGCAACGCACCGACTGCCCATCCTGTGGCGATTCCATCGGGTTCATCATGCCGACCTGGATTTGGACGCGACTTCCGGCTTGCGCTTTCATCCCGTCGAGATTTTGTTGTCGATGTGCGTGAAAGTCGTCGCCGTCACGTTGCTCGGTGCCGGAATGGAAGCGGTGATGCTCTTTGAAGTAGGTCTGAACGCCTCCGCCATCTTCAATCATGGCAACATACGCTTGCCCATCGGGTGTGATCGCTGGCTGCGATGGGTCACCGTCACCCCCGACATGCACCGTGTCCACCACTCCATCCGAACGGAAGAAACTCACAGCAATTTCGGATTCAACTTGCCCTGGTGGGACTGGTTGTTTCGGACATACCGCGCACAGCCTCATGATTCACATGAGCATCTGACGCTCGGATTGCCTGACCTGCGCACCCAAGCGGAAACAGTCCCTTTGGCATCAATGCTCTGGATGCCCTTCCGATCAAAAGACGTACGATTGCCAGATCACAACTCCAGGTCTTCCTCTGGGGAAGAAACGAGTTCAGGCCCAGCTACATGATCCGTGTCAACGCTTTCGCCGACGCGGACGGCCAGCAGAAGCGGTTGCATATCCACCAAGTCAAGCAGTCCAATTCCGTTGCCCCAACGATTCCAGGGATCGCTGAAATTGGGCCGCAGTTGTCCGTCGCCAAGTCAAAAGTCCGGCAACTCCTCGTTGTGGAATTGCCATTTCAGTCCTGAGACTGTCGTTTCACATTTGTCTTGTAGCCGGATCGTGTTGTAGTCCCTCCGCCATCGCTGATGGGCACCTTGGCCTCGAGCAGCGTATCCAAAGGCTTCACGTTCCAGGAGTTCGTCTCGGAGGTTCCCATTGAAGCTCTCGACATACCCGTTCTCCCAGCGGCGCGCGGCGGTCGAACAGAGCCACGGAATCGCACAGCGGACAATACGTCATGGCCACAGGCGTATTTGCGACCGTGTCGTTGACGATCTCGTGGTAGTTCAGGATTGCCAGGGGGTAGGCACGGGCCTCTTTGCCGATGAAGACGCCGATGACCCGGTCCTTGGGCGGGCCACCGGAGAAAAGTTCCCGCCGATCAACAACGACCTTGCTCAAATCGAAGCCGGTCGTCCTGGCGGGCGACTGAGCCATCGCAGTGGCGGCTCCCATGATGATGGCGAGCAACAGCGGAATTGCTCCAAACCGAACCTTCGCCTCCGAGGCGTTGGACGCTACGGAACGATAGTGCCCGTTTCCAATTGTGTCATCCTGCAATCTCCTATTGCATCGTTTCGTTGAACATCACTCGGTTTCATTATCTGCTTTGCGATTTCTTTGCTCTGTGAAACCGACCACAGACGCGGTTCGATTCCATCGAAGAGAATGATGTTCGTGCGGGCCGGCGTATCGTTCGAGTTGAAAGACAGAGCGGCACGGAGACGCGGTAATCTTCTACGAAAGGTGGTGAGTTATGCTTAGACAATTGCTTGTGGTCAGCGCGGTAGTGCTGATCAGCTTCGGAACAGTCGGCTGGGTTGCTGCACAAAGCGGTTCCCGAGATGACGCCCCGCCACCGGACAGGAACCGAACCGGCACAAACGGAGTCCAGTCCAATCAAGGCAGCGGTCAGCGTGCGGCACCGTCCTTTGAAGAGCAGTTGTGGACGTACCTTCAGCAGACCCAATACCGGAATTGGGCACCTCTGCCTGGCCAGACGGATGAAGCTTACGAGGGCCACGGCCCCCACGGGGACAAAGTCAAGCTCTACGTCAATCGCCCTGCCGCAGGCCGCTCAGTCGAACTGCCGAATGGAGCAGTTCTGGTGAAAGAAAATTACGACGCCACCGGGACGAAACTGATGGCCATTACGGTGATGTACCGATCCAAGGGCTTCGCCCCCGATTCCGGTGACTGGCATTGGACCAAATACGAACCCAACGGCGAGGTTTCAACGATGAACGGAATGCGAGTTGCTGGCCGCGTCAATATGTGCATCGAATGTCACAAATCGGCAGGCGGCGGCGATTACGTTTTCGCCAATGACCGGTAACGGTCGCGCGGCGGTAAACTCATGTCCACTTCAATCCTACTCCGACTCCACCTTCCCATACCTCAGAAAGGTCGCTTTATGTCACGCCTGTTCCAATTCGTTCTCGCGGCAACATTCACCGCTGTCATGGTTGGCTGCGGGGAGACTCCTTCCGCACTCAAACCTTTGGATTCGTCTTCAAAAGGATCATCTGCAACCTCGGATCAAGGTTCCGACAGCAAGGATGCCAGTGGATCGAAGTCGTCGGGCTCCAATAGCCGGTAGTCTCCTGAAGTGATGGGGTGCAATATGTCTCTAGCGCTGGTCCGATCAGTCGATTTTGTGTTGATCTGGGGTGTCGCCCTCGTGGGGGCGCTTTCAATCGCGAAGTGGCCCGGCAATTGGGGGCATGGCTTGTGCGGCCTGTGGGGCTGCGGTCGGACTGGTGAGCGTCGCCGTTTATGAATGGATGACCTGGTGGATCGCGGCAAGTGACTGGCAGCGGGAATTCTTCTGGAACAGAGTCGGCTTTTCCATAGTCACCCAGATCGACCTGCCATTCCTGGAGTTGCTCGTAGCAGGTGTCGTGATGGTCTGGCCACGACGTCGGTCGTCAAGATCGGCATCCAAACCAGTTTGCATCGAAAGTCTGGCGATGCGGTGAAGTCAAGATGATGCTCCAGCGGTCAGCGCCGCGGATTCTGTTGAGTGCTGCGATTCTCCAGAGCCTTAAGCAACTTCTCCGGGCCGACGAATCCTTCGATCGTCTGCACATGCTGGCCCTCAGCGTCAAGAACAATCGTTGCTGGGTAACCTCGCACGCCAAGTTGGGCGACCAACTGCTCGTCTTTCTCCGCGTCGAGTTTGAGTGGAACAAACTGCTGATGAACGCAGTTGGCGACACTGGTGTTCGACCAAGAGTCGCGTTCCATCTTGCGGCAATAGCCGCAAGAGTCGGCTGTCACGTAAAGCAACATCGGGCGTCGTTGGCGCTGGGCTTCCGCAACCGCCAACTTCGGATCTTCGATCCAGGTGATCTGCGGCGGAGTGGCCGAAATTCGTGAATCCTGTGCCCGTAGGTCGTGAACATCCAGCAGCCACACGGCTTGGCAGGTCACCAATGTGAGCAAGAGTTTGTGCATCGCACTCTCCAAATTCTGAAGCAGGGAACACCAATGTTCAGCATCAGAATAGGTATCGGAGTTTGCGACGCTGGAGTCCGTGAACCAGGATACACTCAGCGGGCCATCGCAAGATTCATCTCTGAAAGGCGGGAGGGAATAATCGGAACATGGCCGAAGTCAGTTGCAGCAAGCACCTGCCGCCGACAGGCTTCACAGCCACAGTTCTCTGACGATCGCAGCGATGTTGGCAGAGAAACCTGTCCCATTGTTTTACCGGCCATTTCCTTCCAGAACCGCTGGCAGTCCGGACATTGTTCCAGATGAATGCGAATCTGTTCAGAAAGCTGAGCAACGAGCTTTCCGGCCATAAACTGTGGTGCGTTTGCCCGCACGGTTGTGCAGGTCACGCCGCCGAATGTTGGCTCGCCAAAGCGAGACGGACCAAATGCCAAATATCCGACGCTGAGCGCCACTAGCACCACGGCCGAGGCTCCCGCAGATTTTGTGAGAAAGTGACGGCGTTGGCGAGTCCGCTCCCGGCCGGCAAAAACTAGGAGCGTCCCCTTAGGGCAAGGCTCCCAGTTGTCGGTTAGGGTGTTTTTTGTGCTCATTGTCACCTTCTCCACGGCTTGTGACGTGTGTCTGTTCACGCCTAGATTTGGTTTCCTCGTAGAGCATCGGCTGTTGCAAACGAGATTTCTGTAAGCCGTTTCACATTCGACATGGCTTAATCCTCAATAGGTCACGGATCAGCCGCGTCTGGGGCTTCAAGCGACCGTAATTGAAAGTCTCGGGAAAGAGCCGCTGAAGCACTTGAGGCGGAAACTTTGGGTGTCGGAGTTCCTTGGTCTGCTGCAAGTCGGCGGAGATCACGAACAATTATCTTCTGCCGACTGACTTTCAGCAAACCTTCAAGCTGCATCTCCCCCAGCAGCGTCGTTACCGTTTCCCGGGTGGCTCCGATAATTGATGATAGCTCCTGATGAGAAAGCTTGATGTCCAACAACACACCATCGTTCGAGGTTCGACCATATTGCTCGACGAGTTCGAGAAGCAAATGGGCCAAGCGATCACGGTTTGACCGAAACAGAAGACTGCGAAGTCGTCGTTCAACCCGCTTTCGACGAAGGCCGATGAGCTTCGCCACCCCCAGCGAGACTTCTGCGAAAGTCTCCATCAGACGCCGCAATTCATCGCCGGGAAGGAGAACGACCGTGGAATCGGTCGTCGTTTCAGCTCGCTCCTCTCGCTCTCCCGTCTGAATGAGCGCCAGCTCTCCAAACAGTTCCCCCGGTTCGACGAAGGCCAGAATTGCTTGCTTGCCCTCCAGTGTGGTCGAACAGATGCGAACACGGCCCTGTGCCAGCAAGAAAGCCCCATCGGCTGTATCGGACGGCAGATATAGCTCGTTCCAAAAGTTCTGCAACACTTGTATTGACACAAAGAGGGTGCAGCTGACATAACCTCACGAATGAGCGAAGGAACGCTGTCTATTCTTGGGTATTCTACTCTGGACGTTCGCCTACGAGCCGTCAAAGCCGTTGTCGAAGATGACTTGACGGTTACTGAGGTTGCCCATGCCTATGGTACAGACCGGTCGACCATTCATCGATGGTTAGCACGCTTTCATCACGAAGGCGATAGCGGTTTAAGTCGTAGAGCCGTGCCGGGCCGGCCGCGCAAATTGACGGAACTGAATGCCGCTGGCCTGAAGGAAATAGTCCTGTCGCCCGCCTCCGAATATGGTTTTGAAACCAATTTTTGGACAACCCGGCGTTTGCTTCAAATCATACGATCTGAATTTGGGGTCGTGATCTCCAAACAAACGATGATGCGTCGCCTGCACGAAGCGGGTTTGACCTATCAAAAACCGGAGAGACAGTATTTTGAAATGTCGGAAGAAGAACGCCAAGACTGGCGCCGCCAAGAATTGCCGAAGATTCGACGTGCGGTGCGGAAATACCTGGCAATCTTGTACTTTCAGGACGAAGCCAACATCTCGTTGACCGCGCTTTTGGCAAAGACGTGGGCGCCGTCCGGGAAAACGCCGAAGCAGGAAGTGACCGGCAAACGCGGAGGAGTTTCGGCGATGTCGGCAATCACAGGTTCCGGCCAACTCATCTTCCGCTTGCACGACAAGCGAATCACGTCGGAGGAAGTGATGGAGTTTTTGGGTCAAATGTTGAAGCATCACCCGCGTCGTCATCTGGTGGTAGTCATGGATCAGGCTCCGCCGCACACCTCGAAGCGAACTCGGGCATTTATTGCAAGCAAGCCGCGCCTGCATGTGTTTCATTTGCCGAAGTACTCGCCGGATTGGAACCCGGACGAAAAGGTATGGAATCATCTAAAACACCAAGAACTGAAAGGACATCAAGCAAAGACCAAGGCCGAGTTACAGGCCTTGACACATAACAAGCTTACAACTATGTCGGCGAATAAGAAACTACTACAAGGTATATTCTTTCGTTGTTGTATGGCTGAAGTATTAGCACACTAACTGTTGCAGAACTTATGGAACGATCCATAGTAGTGTGAAAATCAGCGCAGAAACAAGAAAGACGATCAATGCGCCCTGCAGCAACCGTCTTATCAGGAATCTGACGATGAACATTGGCACCTCTGGATAGCGTGGCTTGGATTGAAGTCGGTCAGAGGCCCGGCAACCGGGCCTCTGACGCAAGGCATTCAGACTACCTTTGTGGTCGATGCGTCCATCGTTCCGTCCGGATATATGAACAGCCCTTCTACATTGGCGCGAATGCCGTGCATCAACACCGACGTAAACAAGCTGAACGCCGGAACTTTTTCTGCCAACAAAGGCATCAGATTGGTCTGCAGGCTTTCCTTGCGGGCCTCTAGCGACGGGGCGTCGCGCTCGGCATCAAGGGCCGCGTCGATTTCCGGATCCACGATTCCGCAAATACGCTTTGAAGACGAGTGGAAATGCGTGCGCAGAACCAGATCAGGTTCGGGCGAGGCGCTTGTCCAGCCGCAGTCGATCATATGGCCGGGACCACCTCCAGGACGATCATACAGACGTTCGTTCCATGCGGCGACCTCCATGACGTTCAGCGTCACAGGAAAACCCTGTTCTTGCAGCATCGCCGTAATCACCTCGCCGTATTCCTTGGTCTTGGGATAGAATCCGACCGAGGTGATATATTCCAGTTCCGGCAAGCCTTCGCCCTTTGGATAACCGGCTTCGGCCAGCAGACGCTGACATTCTTCGGGATCATACTTGGGGTAGTTTTCAAGTTCGATGTAGCCGAACTTGATGGGCGAGACGAAGTTCGACGAAGGCTCTCCTGCCGTTCCCATCACCTCGTTGATCAAATCGCGGTCGATTGCATGACATGCGGCCTTGCGTAGAAGTGGGTTGTCGAACGGCGGCTTGGAGCAGCGAAACCACAGATATTTGTTTTCAACTGAAACTGCCCGGTTCAGTTTGATTGTTGGCTCTTTTGAGAGGGTTTCAACCTGTTCCGGCTCAAGACGTTCGATCACATCGGCCGAACCGTTCAAAAGCGACAGCATCCGTGTCGTTGAATCGCCGACAAATGAATAGGTTACGCCTGGAACGGTGGGTTTGCCGCGGAAATAGCCATCGAATGCTGCCATCACGGTGTCGTTGCCACGTTGTTCAACAAACTTGAACGGTCCGGTTCCATTCAAACGCTGCGACAGCGGGCCCTTGGGGCCGCCTTCGATGTCCGCAGCCGACATGATCGGCAGATAGGACGCGAGGAAGATAAACATGGCTGCGCCGTAGCCGCCCTTGGTCGTATCCACGATTACGGTGTAATCGTCGGGCGTAGTGACTTCGAACGTGTCGGCCAGGCCGGGGTATACCTGACGCGAACGTTCCGGCTGAGCGCCATATTCAAAGGTTGCTTTGACATCGGCCGAAGAAAACGGCTTGCCGTCGTGGAACGTCACACCCTCACGCAGTTTGAACTGAATACGGGTTGGATCCAGCAGCGTCACTTCCGTGGCCAGTTCGTAAACCACTTCGTCTGGATTGTCGGGCATCATCGGCGAACGCGTCAGGAAGCCCATGACGAAGCCTTCGATGTTGAACTGCGAAAGGGTCGTATGCGCCATCGGGTCCCAGTTGCCGGTGATGTTTTCCGCCGAAAGGCAGGTCAGCGGGCGCGCCTCTTGTGCATAGGCGGAACTGAAGAAGAAATCAGGATTAATGCGCGCTGCTCCAAGGGTCAAACCCGCCATGGTGCCGTAGCGCAGGAAGTTACGTCTGTCCATTTTGTCACACTCCGAGTTGCTGAACCATATTGTTCGGTCCGATGAGAATTTTTGACTTTCGATCGCGGTCTAAGGATAGGACGCCAATGGCACTTCCGCAAGCGTCTTCCGGTCGGTGAACGGCCGATGAGCGAGGTGTGTCCGGCTGTGGGCGCTTACGGCCACGGGAATCAGTCCGTTTGGGCCGCCTCGCCCCCCTCCCGAGAGCC
>Ga0209284_10000696_pt1 | contig 54333 bp, 52 predicted proteins | sample FRY03_FD_187211 | JGI IMG/M metagenome (GOLD analysis project Ga0209284, IMG submission 187211) | Freshwater microbial communities from Lake Fryxell liftoff mats and glacier meltwater in Antarctica - FRY-03 (SPAdes) (version 2) | ecosystem: Environmental > Aquatic > Freshwater > Ice > Glacier...
GTGTCTCAGTCCCAGTGTGGCCGGTCACCCTCTCAGGCCGGCTACCCGTCGTCGCCTTGGTGAGCCATTACCTCACCAACAAGCTGATAGGCCGCGAGCTCATCCCTGACCAAAGTTCTTTCCAGCTGGTGACCATGCGGTCCCAGCTCGTATCCGGTATTAGACGTCGTTTCCAACGCTTATCCCAGAGTCAGGGGCAGATTGCTCACGTGTTACTCACCCGTTCGCCACTAATCCAGCAGGAGCAAGCTCCCGCCTTCATCGTTCGACTTGCATGTGTTAAGCACGCCGCCAGCGTTCGTCCTGAGCCAGGATCAAACTCTCCGTTAATAGCTTGTTAGTCGGTATTGCTACCGACAGACTTGCTGCCGAGTGCCGAAGCACTCAAGCGAGTTTGTTCTGACTAGTTGACTTGTCTACTGACTTGTCCATCTAATCCAAAGGAATCTCTGTGGCGGAATTGCTTCCACCACGGAGGTTATTTGGCATTGACTTAGTGCACACTGTTGAGTTCTCAAGGATCGGGCGCCCCTGACTTCGCATCTCGTTTCCGAGTGGACGTCTGGCGTCTATCCAGTTTGTTGCACCTAGCGCAGCTTTCGGTGTCGAAACCAACCCACTCTTGGAGGAGAGTTTTGGCCCGACGCTGTGAAACGCTGGAGTCATCACCCTAGTGGGAGTTTCCCTGCACAGCAAGTGCGAAGTTATCCGACTAGTTGAAGTACTTCTTGAGACTGGGAGAGCACGCTGGCCCTGCCAACCTTTGGGGTGACAACTCGATAACTATACGGGCGATGTTCCAGGCAGCCAAATGCCTGTAATCCCGGGCGTGTCGCAGAGGAAAGGTCGGGTTTAGACAAAGAACAGAGCCGCGAGAGTTTTCTTCCCCCGCTTCAACAACAGGGCTACATCGCTGGGAGCTTGGCGCTCCCCCAGCTCCGCAGTTTCTTCCACAACGGTGTTGTTGTTGATACTAACCCCGCCCTGGGCGATAGCCCTTCTCGCCTCTGAAACGCTCGAGCACAGTCCTGTTTGGACCAGTGCTTCTGCGACAGATGTTGACGGTGTCACCGTGGCCCGAGGGAGAGAGTCGAGCGCGCTCTCAAAAGTTCGCGGATCTATTGTGGCAAGGTCTCCCTTGCCAAAGAGGGCCTCCGAGGCGGCTACGACAGCGTTGCACGCCTCCGCCCCATGCACCAGTGCCGTGACGTCGTGGGCCAACGCCTTCTGGGCAAGGCGCTCGTGGGGGGCTGCGCTGTGGCGTTGATCCAGTTCCTCGATGCTCCAACGGCTGAGGAAAGTGAAGACTTTGAGGCGTTCGATGACATCACGATCATCGGTGTTGAGCCAAAACTGATACATCGCAAAGGGACTTGTGAAATCGCCATCCAACCAAATGGCGTTGCCCTCTGATTTCCCAAACTTGGTCCCATCACTATTGGTAATCAGTGGAGTTCCCAAAGCGTGAACCGAATCGCCAAGAGCTTTATGGATCAAATCGGTCCCGCTGGTGAGGTTGCCCCACTGATCAGAGCCGCCGGTTTGTAATACGCAGCCGTAGTTTTCATACAGGCGCAAAAAGTCCATGCCCTGGAGGATTTGATAGGAAAACTCGGTGTAGGAAATACCCGCATCAGAGTTCAGCCGAGCGGAGACGGCGTCTTTCTTAATCATGGTCCCCACGCGGTAGTGCTTGCCCACATCGCGGAGAAAGTCAATCGCTGAAAGATCTTTGGTCCAATCCAGGTTGTTAACCAGTGTCGCAGCGCTGGAGTGCTCAAAAGACAGGTATCGGGAAATCTGTTCACCGAGCCTGTCCACCCACTCAGCTATGACCTCTGGTTCATTCAGTACTCGCTCCGCGGTTGGTTTGGGATCCCCGATGAGACCCGTCGAGCCACCTACCAGTGCGAGAGGGCGGTGCCCTGCCAGTTGTAACCTGCGCATGAGAAGTAGTTGCACCAGGTTCCCCAGGTGCAGGCTCGGCGCTGTCGGGTCAAAACCGCAGTAAAAAGCGATCGGGGCACCCTCAAGCGCATCCCGAAGAGCGGACTCATCGGTGGAAACATGAATCAAACCTCGCCACACTAGCTCCTCGTGGAGGGTTGCAAAAGTAGAGTCGTTCGCCTGTTTTGCGGGGATTTCACTGTCGTGCACCTCCCCAACTTATCAGGGGCAGTAACACGAAGACTTGTAGGCAACGCAGGGCCTGAGGATTTGGCAGAATAAGGGGGTCCGCAACAATCACTCATGAAGGAGTACAAAATGTCCGCAGTCTCACGTGCGCGCCGTATCGGCGCGTTAGTTGGGGTTGGCGCTTTGTTAGTGTCTCTGGCTGCCTGCTCGGCAGCCTCAGAAGACTCAGCATCCGCCACCGTAACCGCAGGAAAAATAACCATAGCAACCGGTGAGCCGGCCTACTACCCTTACGTCCTCGATGACGCCCCCGACTCGGGTGAAGGATTCGAATCAGCCATCGCCTACGCGGTGGCCGAAGAGCTCGGCTTTGCTGCCGAGGATGTCGTCTGGGTTCGCACCACATTTGAAGCAGCCATTCAACCTGGCCCCAAGAACTTTGACTTCAATCTCCAGCAGTACACCATCACCGAGGAGCGCGCCCAAAACGTGGACTTCTCCACCCCCTATTACTCAACACCTCAGGCCATCATCACCGTGGAGTCCTCTCCCGCTGCTGGCGCGACAACAGTCGCTGAGCTTGAAGGGTTTCTGATCGGCGCTGCGAGCGGCACCACTTCCTTCGAAGCAATCGAAGCATCGATCAACCCCAGCGCAGGCGCTCAGGCGTTTAATAACAATGACGACGCTAAGCTCGCGCTCGAGACGGGGCAGATAGACGCGCTCGTCGTGGACCTCCCCACAGCCTTTTACCTGACCGGCGTTGAACTTACAGGAGGCATCATCATCGGGCAGCTTCCCTCTGCAGCAGGTTTCTCTGACGAGTGGGGATTCGTCCTGGCCAAAGACAGTGAACTGACAGCCTCGGTTAATGAGGCCTTGGCGCGCCTGCGTGACTCAGGTCGCCTCAAGGAAATTACCGATCAATGGCTTGGTTCTGACCAGGGCGCTCCGCTACTCAAGTAAAGAACACCGCCGTCGTTAATTCACGCGAGGAGGCGCGGCGTCCCAGCTCAATTGAGTTGGAACGCCGCGCGTTCCGCAAAAAACAAAGTACGAAATCTGTCGTGGTTTCGTTCGTTTCGACCTTGGTTTTTGCTCTGGTGCTGTGGTTTTTTGTCGTCAACACGCCAGGATGGGAACTTGTTCGCCGTAGCTTCTTCGACTTCGAAGTCTTCCAGGCTGCCTGGCCACGTGTCATTGAGGGCCTCTGGTTAAACATTAGGGTGCTCTTTTTTGCAGCCATCGGAGTCTTGGTGTTCGCGCTTCTTCTGGCGACAATCCGCACTCTGCGGGGACCTGTCTTTTTTCCATTGCGCGCTGTCGCAGCGGGCTATACCGACCTATTTCGCGGCATGCCTCTCATTATTGTTCTCTACATCGTCGGGTTCGGCGTCCCGGGACTGGGCGCACTACCCCGCATGCCCCTCGAGTTTTGGGGGACGATCGCGCTGGTATTGACATATTCGGCCTATGTTGCAGAAGTTTTTCGTGCGGGAATCGAATCTGTGCATCCCTCACAACGCCTAGCTGCGCGTTCACTCGGTCTGAGCTACGGGAAAACATTGCGTTTAGTGGTGCTCCCCCAGGCCATCAGAAAGGTTACCCCGGCGCTGATGAATGATTTCATTGCGATGCAAAAAGATGTTGGCCTAATTTCTGTTCTGGGGGCCGTGGATGCCGTGCGCGCTGCCCAAATCGAAACGGCCCAAGCTTTCAACTTCAGCCCCTACGTCCTGGCAGGTTTACTCTTCGTCTTGTTGGCGCTGCCGATGATTCGCCTGACCGATTGGTACTCGGCCCGGCTGCGGACACGTGAACAGGCAGGTTCGCTGGTATGAGCGTCGTAGTGAAGCTTGAGAATATTCATAAGAGTTTTGGAAACACCGACGTGCTCAGGGGAATCTCTCTCGATGTCCATCACGGGGAAGTTGTTGCCCTGATTGGCGCGAGTGGGTCAGGAAAATCAACGCTCCTCCGATGCGTCAATCTTTTGGAACAGATCGACGATGGACAGATCTGGCTGGGAGGAGATGATATTTCCAACCCACAAGTCCATCCCGATAAAGTTCGGGCTCGAATCGGGGTGGTTTTTCAACAGTTCAACCTTTTCCCACACCTTTCCGTGCTGGGCAATATCACGTTGTCACTCACCCACGTCAAGAAAATGAAGGGGAGCGAAGCCCAAGCCCACGCGCGCGAGTTGCTGGCCCATGTGGGGCTGGCAGAAAAGGCCTCGTGGTACCCCGATCGGCTCTCTGGCGGCCAGCAGCAAAGGGTTGCGCTGGCGCGCGCAATCGCCTGTAAACCAGAGGTTCTCCTGCTTGATGAAATTACTTCCGCGCTCGACCCCGAGCTCGTGGGCGAAGTATTGGAACTCGTTCACACCCTGAAAGACGAGGGAACAACCATCATGATGGCCACCCACGAAATGGCTTTTGCCAGGGACGTTGCCGACCGGGTGTTTTTCTTGGACAACGGGGTAATTGCGGAATCTGGGCCAGCCGGAGGAGTGCTAGAGAACCCCCAAGACAGCAGGACACAAGCGTTCCTTCGTCGATTTAGCGGCTAGCGTTGATCTTTTCCACCGAGGTCACTAAGCGCTTTCTTTAGCGCCTGACGCTGATCAGAGACCCGCTCCGGCGCGGTGCCCCCCAGGCCCGATTTGCGCGCCACAGAGGCCTCTGCGCTCATCACCTGGCGAATATCGGGGGTGAGCTGGGGTGAAATCGCTGCTAAGTCTTCATCAGAGACTTCGGCAAGACCTAACCCGCGTTCTTCGCACAGCGCCACAAGTTTCCCTACGACTTCGTGAGCGGTTCGGAAGGGCATCCCTTTTTCCACAAGAACATCGGCGATATCGGTGGCCAGGGCGAAACCGGTGGTGGCGTTTTTTGCCATCGCTTCGAGATTGAAGCCCAGCGTTGCCAGGAGCCCCGTGAAGGCAGGCAAAATGAGCGTGAGCGAATCCACCGAGTCAAAGAGCGGTTCCTTGTCTTCTTGCAGGTCCCTGTTATAGGCCAGGGGCAACGCCTTCAGCGTGGCCATCAGCCCCGTGAGGTTTCCAATCATTCGGCCAGATTTTCCCCGGGCAAGCTCAGCGATGTCGGGATTTTTCTTCTGGGGCATCATCGATGAGCCTGTGGAGTAGGCGTCATCAAGAAGGAAATAGCCACACTCTGCCGAAGAGAAAATAATGATGTCCTCAGCAAGCCGTGACAGATCTACCCCAATTTGAGCGCAGACGTAAAGGAACTCTGCGACCCCATCGCGCGCCGATGTCCCATCCAGGGAGTTCTGGCTCACCGCAGAAAACCCCAACGCCTTCGAAATGGCCTCCGCGTCAAGCCCCATGCCCCCGCCAGCGAGAGCGCCTCCGCCATAAGGAGAGACGTCGTTTCGGGCGAGAAAATCATCAATCCTGCTGATACCCCTCACCAGTGGCCAAGCATGAGCCATGAGGTAGTGGCCAAGAAGCACAGGCTGGGCGAGCTGGTAGTGGGTCCGACCCGCCATCACCGCGTCTCCCACCTCTACCGCTCGGGCAAGAAGCGTGTGCGCGGTGTCGAGCAAGAGCGCTCTCACCTGCAGCGCACTATCGCGCATGTACAGCTTGACGAAGGTCGCGATTTGGTCATTTCGGCTTCTGCCCGCCCGAAGCGCTCCGCCCACCTCAGCGCCAATTCGGTCCATCAGTATCCGCTCGAGGGCCCCGTGGACATCTTCGTCAGAGTCTGCTGGTACCAGCGTGCCAGCCACGTAATTCCGCCCCATTTCCGAGAGCGCCTGAGAAACCAGCCCGAGATCTCCAGCCCCTAGGAAGCCCTTGTCTGCAAGCTCACGAGCGTGAGCAAGGGTGGCCGATAAGTCGTAGGGAACAAGACGCCAGTCAAAGTGCGTGGATTGCGACAGCGCCTGCATGGCGGGACTGGGTCCTGTGCGAAAACGGGCTCCCCAGAGCGCGCCGTCGTTGGTGTCCCCCGCCATAAACGCCCTCTATTTCTTAGCGTTACGTTTGGCAGAGATTTTGCTCGGCAGAGACCACAGCTCGATAAAGCCCTTGGCATGGGACTGATCAAAAGTGTCACCGGTGTCATAGGTGGCCAGGTCAAAGTCGTAAAGGCTTTCCTCGGACTGCCGGCCGGTCACCGTAGCGAGGCCAGCGAAGAGGTTGACGCGAACATCGCCTGAGACGTGCTTCTGGGTGTGATCAAAGAAAGCATCCAAGCTGGATTTGAGTTCGGAGAACCACAAACCGTCATAAATCAGGTTGGCCCAGTCGGCCTCGAGCTTTCGCTTGTAACGCCCCAAATCGCGCTCGAGAACTAAGTTCTCGAGCTCTTCGTGGGCGTTAATCAAAGTGAGCGCTGCGGGCACTTCATAAATCTCGCGGCTCTTAATTCCGACTAACCGGTCTTCGATGATGTCCACGCGACCCACACCGTGGGCACCGGCAATGGTGTTGAGCTGGGCGATGGCCTCCAGGGGAGAAACCGCCGCTCCGTTGATAGCGACAGGAATGCCTTCGCTGAAACTAATAACCACGTCTTCGGGGGCGAGACCCTGGTTGGGGTTGCTCGTGTACTCCCAGACGTCATCAAGCGGGGCCGCCCAGGGGTCTTCCAAAGGTCCGGTTTCCACCGTTCGACCCCACACATTTTTATCAACGGAGTAAGAATTTTTCTTGCTCTGCTTGATGGGCAGGCCGTGCTCTTCGGCATAGAGAATCGCTTTGTCTCTGGTCAAGGCCAAGTCACGAATAGGGGCAATCGAAGTGAGTTCCGGAGCGAGCGCTGCCACGGCAGATTCAAAGCGCACCTGGTCGTTACCCTTACCCGTGCAACCGTGGGCGACGGAGTCGGCACCCAACTCTTTCGCAACCCGAGCCAAATGCTTCGCAATTACGGGCCTGGACAACGCCGAAACGAGGGGGTAGCGCTTTTGATAAAGGGCATTGGCTTTGAGGGCCGGCATGACAAAATCATTGGCAAATTCGTCCTTAGCGTCCACCACAATGGCTTCTACCGCGCCACAATCCAGGGCGCGCTGGCGAATGTCATCCATGTTTTCGCCGCCTTGACCGACGTCAACGGCAAGCGCAATCACTTCTTTGCCCGTGGCATCTTTGAGCCAACCAATACCCACTGAAGTATCCAGGCCACCGGAATAAGCTAAAACGACGCGATCGGTCACGAAGGGAACTACTTTCTCTTGACTGTTACCAAAACCTGGTGAGGCCAGTCTACTGGCGGGTGATAGAGCTAGGCGCGCTCTAGAAGCCAGACCATCAAGGCTTTTTGGGCGTGTAGGCGGTTTTCTGATTCGTCCCAGATCACACTCTGGGGGCCATCAATGACCTCTGGGGTGACCTCAAAACCTCGATCGGCGGGCAGACAATGGAGGAAAATCGCATCCGGATGGGCTTTTTTCATCGCTGCGGCATCGACCTGAAACGAGCCAAAAGTGGCCACGCGCTCGGCTTTTTCCGCTTCTTTGCCCATCGAAACCCAGGTGTCCGTCACGACAACATCGCTACCTTCGAGGGCCCCCTCGAGGCTGCGAAGGACCGTAATGGATCCCCCGGTCTTTTCCGCAATCGCCCGAGCGTCCCCAATCACGGAGGCTTGTGGGCCGAAACTTGGCGGGCAGGCGAGTCGCACGTGCATCCCTGCCGTAGTGCAGGCCAGTGCGTAGCTCTGCGCCATATTGCTGCCCCCATCGCCGACGAACGTCACCGTGAGGCCCGCCAGCTCTCCTTTGTGTTCCTGGATGGTGAGTAGGTCTGCCAATAATTGGCACGGGTGAAAGTCATCGCTGAGGGAATTGATGACGGGCACGGTTGTGTTTTTGGCCATTTCTTCCAACCCTGCCTGACCGTAAGTGCGCCACACAATGGCTGCCACCATCCTCTCCAGCACCCGAGCTGTATCCGAGGGTGTTTCCTTCCCGCCCAGTTGGGAGTTAGCGGTGGAGATAATCAAGGGCTGTCCGCCCAAATCCGCAATCCCCACAGCGAAGGACACGCGTGTCCTGGTCGAGGACTTGTCAAAAATTACGGCGACCGTCTGCGGACCCTCCAGTGGCCTGCGAGAAAAGCGGTCAGCCTTCATCATTGCCGCGAGAGCGAGTATCTCGCTCTGTTCTGCGGGCGAAACATCATCATCACGCAAAAAATGACGGGTCATGGCGCCACCACCTCTGTTCCTATTCCCTGTGTTGTGAAAGCTTCTAACAGGATTGAATGCGCCAGTCTGCCATCGATGATGGCGGCTTTGGGTACCCCGGCCTGGACGGCGTCTAAACACGCCGTCATCTTGGGAATCATTCCTGACTCCAATGAAGGTAAGAGCGCTTCCAACTCGGTCGTCGTCAACGATGACACCACGGAATCTGTGGCGGGCCAATGGGCATAAAGCCCTGGGACATCGGTGAGCAACACCAGCTTGGTTGCGCCAAGGGCAACTGCAAGCGCTGACGCTGCTGCATCGGCATTCACGTTAAACAGGGTTTGGCCCTCATAATCAGGCGCCAGGGAGGACACCACGGGGAGCTTGCCCTGCTTGATTAATTCACGAATGTTTCCCGTATCCACGGCGACTACTTCACCAACGTGCCCCAAGTCGACCTCCAATCCCTCCACCACAGCACCCTTTTTCACCGCGGTAAAAAGATGGTGATCTTCGCCGGAGAGCACCACAGCCATGTCGTGGTGGGAATTAATTCTCGCCGCAAGATCCGCGCTGATCTGGTTGCGCAATACATCCCTCACCACGGGGATAGCGGCCGTGCTGGTCACTCGGTAACCACCGACAAACTCGCTGGCAATACCACGGTCAGTCAAGGCTTTTGAAATTTGTGGGCCACCGCCATGAACAACCACCGGGCGGACCCCCACGGTGTGAAGAAAAACCATGTCATCGGCGAAGGCCTGCAATAATTCGTCGTCGACCATCGCACTGCCGCCGAGCTTAATAACAAAAACCGCACCCTGAAATCTGCGGATCCACGGCAATGCTTCGGTGAGCGTTGCCGCTTTGAGAAAAGCTCCGGGGTTTGTCGATTGCGGAGCACTCATCAGCTGGAGTACGCGCTGTTCTCGTGAACGTAGGCATGGGTGAGGTCATTCGTCCAAACCGTTGCCTCTTGATCTCCCGCGTGCAGCTCGATGAGAAGGTCCACAGCGCGCTCACTCAAATCGACCTCGCTGCGGGGACGGTCTGGTCCTCCTGCGTGACATACCCGAACGCCATTCATGCTGACATCGACTGCATAGACATCAAACCGCGCCGGCGCCGTCCCAATGGCGGCTAACACTCGACCCCAGTTCGGGTCTCCACCGAAAACCGCCGCCTTGAAAAGGTTATTTCGCGCTACGGTGCGGCCTACGGCTAAAGCGTCCTCTTCGGAGTCGGCTCCCGTGACGCGAATCGCGATGTCGTGGCTTGAACCTTCCGCGTCGCCAAGAAGTTGTTGTGACAAATCGAGGCAAAGATTCGTGAGCACCCGCTCAAACTCTGCAGCGTCGGGCTTAATTCCACTCGCCCCCGAAGCCATCAACGTGACCTGATCATTAGTGGACATGCAACCATCAGAATCCAAGCGGTCAAAACTGACCCTCGTGGCAGCGCGCAAAGCGGCATCTAATTCCTCAGACTCCATCACCGCATCGGTGGTGATGACCGCCAGCATCGTTGCCAGTCCTGGCGCCAACATCCCGGCACCCTTGGCCATACCGCCCAGAGTGACCGTCCCCGCGAGGGTCTCGAGTGTCATCGTCACCGTCTTGGGGTGGGAATCCGTCGTCAAGATTGCTCGAGATGATGCACTGCCCGCCTCGGACGTGGCCTCGGCTAAAGCTACAGCCTGCGTAATGCCCGCGAGAACAGCAGTTGCCGGCAACAATTCCCCAATTAAGCCGGTCGAACACACCAAAACATCACTCGCACCGGTGTCACCCAGCGCCGCAGCAAGAGTCTCGGCGCTGCGGTGGGTGAGGGCGAAACCCTCGGGGCCGGTAAAACAATTGGCTCCACCAGAGTTGAGCACGATCGCTTTTGCGCTGCCTGCCGCAATCACCTGTTGTGACCACAGAATGGGGTGGGCCTTAGCCCGGTTGGTCGTAAAAACACAGGCTGCCGGTGTCGTGACACCGTCATTAATCACAACGGTGAGGTCTACTCCTCCCCGCGCAGCCAGACCTGCAGCGACACTTCCTGCCCTAAACCCTGCTGCTGCCGTGACGCTCACGGAGCCAGTCCATCGAGAGTCAGACCCCGCGTCTCGTCGAAGCCGCAGGCAAGATTTAGGCTCTGGATCGCAGCGCCCGCGGTTCCCTTCACTAAATTGTCCAAGGCAGCAACAACGATGACCCGATTCACCGAAGCGTCATAGGCCACACCAAGCGCGAGTGTGTTAGACCCCAAAACATCTCCGGTCGCTGGCATCACACCCGCGTCATAGACACGAATGCAGGGCTCCGAAGCATACGCGTCCGCCACAATGTGGTGAAGCCGTGCGGCATCGCGAGCGCCCCTCACCCGCGCACTACACGTGGCGAGGATGCCTCGAGACATCGGCACCAAAACCGGGGTCATGGAAACAGTGGTGTCGTGACCTGAAACGTGCCGAAAGTTTTGGCGAATTTCTGGCAGGTGCCGGTGTATTCCCCCGACGGCATACGCTCGCGCATTCCCGCTCAGCTCTGCCCCCAAGAGGTCTGCGCGCAACGCTCGGCCCGCTCCAGATGCGCCCACCGCCAGCACCGCAGATAGATCCTCGACTTCCACCACACCGGCGGCAATCAGGGGCGCAAGGGCAAGGGTAACAGCGGTGGCATTGCAGCCTGGAATGGCAATGTTGGTAGCTGCCATGACGCGTTCGCGCTGCGAGAGCCCCTCGACTCGGGGAAGTTCAGGCATGCCGTAGACAAAAGGTTCCGAAAAATCTCCGCCATAGTATTCGCTCCAGTCCTGCGGGTCTTCGAGGCGACGATCCGCCCCCAAATCCAGCAAAACGGTATAACCACCGCGAGAACGTAGTTGCTCCCCCAACGCCCCCGATTCGCCATGCGGAAGCGCCAAGGCGATCACATCGTGACCGGCAAGAGTATTGACAGTTGTTTCGGCGAACACGTGGTCAGCAAAGCTGGCCAGGTGTGGGTGAACACTGGTGACTTTTGCGCCCGCTGACGAATGAGCAGCGAGAGTAACAACATCGAAGTCGGGATGCGCCGCGAGAAGCCGTGCAAGCTCGCCGCCTGCATACCCACTCGCACCGGCGATAGCCACGGAAAAAGACATAGCCCAACCTTAGAGCAGTTATTGAAGGTAGTCCGCGAGCTATGCGCGCAACACCGCTCCGTGACGCTTGGCGGCAGTCTCCACTCCCGCGTCTTTGGCTTGAGTTGCCTCACCGGCCGTCAGCGTGCGATCCTGTGCGCGGAAGCGGAGGGCGAAAGTGAGCGAGCGCTCGGAATCTTCCAGGCCAGCACCTCGGTAATCATCCACGAGCGAGATTGTTTCCAGCAACTCTCCGGCCCCTTCCATAAGAGCGTCCTGAATACTTCCTGCTGGGATAGAAATATCGACGACGAGAGAAACATCTTGAGTTGCGGCGGGAAAAAGAGAGAGTGGCGTCGCTTCGTGTGGAGCGTGACCCAGGGCGGCAATAAGAGCATCCCCGTCGAGGTGAAACACCGAAACTCGACGCGGCAAATCACGCTCAAGAGCCAGCGAGGGCAAAATTTCTCCGACATAACCCACAGCAGTGTCTCCGACTAAGAGATGAGCGAACCGAGTGGGGTGAAATGCCGGGTGTGAGGCCTGGGTGACGATGAGTTCCCCACCCGCAGCAGAGGCAACCTGGTGAGCAGCATCGAGTGCGTCCCGGACGTCACTGGTCTTTTCCTGGGAAAAAGGCACCCGTTGGGCGCTATTGCCGATAAAAACACCGGCAATGCTCCAGGGCTGATCAGGAACGCAACGATAAAGCTCATCCAAGACGCTGGGGTCTGGACGCGCATTTCCCAACGGGATTCCCTCGGTGCCCATGGCCCGATCTGCGGGCGCGAAAACCAACCCCGCTTCATAGATGGCAAACGAGGTAATGCCACGGGAAAGGTTTCGTCTGGCCGTGTTGAGAAGACCGGGAAGAAGCGACAGGCGCATCCTGTTGATTTGAGCGTCCATAGCATTGTGGAGCTGCAGGTCAGCGGCGACCCCTTCAACAAAAAGTGCGTTGTCTGATGCGCTGAGAAAGGGGTAAGACAACACTTCCGTCATTCCCCAGGCAGCTAATCCGTGTGTGATTCGGCGTCGGGTCGCCTGGCTTTTTGTCAGACCCCGACCAGCGGGGGCGACCGGAAGGAAGGAAGGAATCGTGTCGTACCCCACGATGCGAGCGATTTCTTCGACAAGCCCTGGGACATCCACGATATCGGGGCGCCACGATGGCGGAGTGACCTGGAGCATGTCACCCGAATCGCTCACGCTCGCGCCGATGTCTTCCAAAATTGTGCGCGTTTCTGCTTCAGAAACGGTAATTCCCACAATCTTTTCCACGGCATCCACGGGGAACGCCAGGGAAGGCATCTGCCCGGCGCCCTCTGCGATCACCCGGGATCCCAGAGCATCCCGAGTTCCCCCGGCATACTCTTCCAGCAACAAGACCACTCGCTCCGCCGCCGCTTCTGCGACAAAAGGGTCGACTCCCCTGGCGAAGCGTTTTGACGCTTCGCTCGGCAACTTGTGGCGGCGCTGGGTCCGCGCAATAGAAATGGGCTCAAACCACGCCGCTTCGATCAACACCGCCGTTGTCGTGTCAGAAATTTCTGTACTGAGACCGCCCATGACGCCGGCAAGGCCGATCGGTCCAGAGTCATCGGTAATCAACAGGTCCTCAGGATCAAGGGTCCGTTTCTGAGAGTCCAACGTCACAAGGGTCTCCCCCTGCTTCGCCCGCCTCACCGTTATTCCACCGGTGAGTGAATCGAGATCGTAGGCGTGGATGGGCTGGCCCATTTCCAACATCACATAGTTGGTGATGTCGACGGGTAGGGAGATGGAACGCATGCCGGCAAGCGCCAACCTGGCAGCCATGAAGGGCGGGGTGGGCTTGGCCAGGTCGATTCCACGAACGACGCGAGAAATAAACACCCGGCACCCGTCGACACCGCGGATGGGGGCATCATCTGCGAGGGTGATGGGGAAACCCTCACAGGCCACGGGATTCACCGACCCCGCGGGATCGCGGAAAGCTGCCCCGGTGGCGTGATGGTATTCCCTGGCGATACCCCTGATGGAGAGCGCATACCCTCGGTCGGGGGTGACATTCATCTCCACGGCGACATCGTCAAGTCCGAGGAGCGCTATCGCGTCGGATCCCACCGCGGCCTCAACTCCTAGCCGTGCCAGAAGAAGAATTCCGTCGTGGTCTTCCCCGAGACCCAGCTCTTTCGCCGAGGCGATCATTCCATCCGACACGTGGCCATAGGTAGTGCGGGCGCTAATCGCAAAGGGGCCCGGTAACACGGCACCGGGCAGAGACACCACGACGTGGTCCCCGACATCAAAATTGTTCGCCCCGCACACGATTCCTCGAATAGCGGGAGAATCCGGTGTGTCTGTGAGAGATACCCGGACCTGACACCACCTGATGGTCTTGCCATTTGTTTGGGGCTCTTCTTCAAATTCGAGCACTTCGCCCACCACGATGGGTCCGACGAGCTCAAACCGGTGGATTTCTTCTTCCTCAAACCCAACCGACACGAGGGATTCATGCACGCTCTCGGGGCTGACCCCCTCGGGCACATCAACGTATTCGGCAAGCCAGGACAGGGGAACGCGCATCACACCACCATCCCAAACTGTCCAGAGAACCGAACGTCGCCTTCGACCATGTCGCGCATGTCCTGGACGTTGTTGCGGAACATCAGTGTGCGCTCAATACCCATGCCAAAAGCAAAGCCTTGATAAACAGTGGGATCGATTCCCGCGGCCCGCAACACGTTGGGGTTGACCATTCCGCAGCCACCCCATTCAATCCATCTGGCTCCGCCCACAAAAGTGGGGTGCCAAATATCGAGCTCGGCGCTGGGCTCGGTGAAAGGAAAATAGTTTGCACGCAGTCGAATTTTGGCCTCTTCGCCGAACATCGCACGCGCTAAATGCTCCAGGGTTCCCCGCAGGTGGGCCATAGTGAGGCCCTTATCGATGGCGATGCCTTCGATTTGGTGAAACACCGGGGTATGGGTGGCATCGAGTTCATCAGTGCGGTAGACGCGACCCGGCGCTACGACATAGACGGGAAGCTCCCGGCTCAGCAGAGACCTGATTTGCACCGGCGAGGTATGCGTCCTCAACAACAGATGTGATTCGACCGGCTCCACAAAGAAAGTGTCCTGCAACGCTCGAGCGGGATGGTCAGCATCAAAGTTCAGGGCATCGAAATTGAACCATTCGTGCTCGAGCTCGGGCCCTTCCGCGATTTCCCACCCCATCGCCACAAACACATCCGCCATGTTCTCCATCAAGACACTGAGGGGGTGCCGGGAACCTGGACTGCGCCGAATCCCTACCCCGGTTAAATCCAGGGCTTCCTCAGCAAGTCGGTCACGCTCTTGGGCAGCAACGAGCTCACCCTCTCTCACGGCGAGTGCCTGACCTACGGCCGCTTTAGATTCGCCCATGAGTTTCCCGGCCGCTGCTTTTTCGTTTCCCGGTAGGTCCCGAAGGAGTGCGTTCATCTGCGACAGTGCTGAGGAGTCCCCCACATGAGTGATTTTTGCCCTGTGCAACTCTTCCACCGAGGCAGATTCAGCGAAGGCCGCCAAGGCCGCTGCAACGGCAGCAGCGGCGTTTTCTGGTGAAATGGCGTTATTGGCGGACACGATTAATGAGTCTACCCGGGAGGATGAAAGCCACCGGCGTTGTCAGTCCTGCTGGGCAAAAGCGGTGTAATACAAACAGAGCGCTGCCGCCGTTTGCAGGCTTAGCGACTCAGCCTGTCCATAGATCGGCACGGCGACTCGCCCGTCTGCAAGCGCCGAGTCTTGTTCGCTGAGTCCGTGGGCTTCGTTTCCAAAAACCCAGGCCGTGGGGCCAGCGAGGCCTCCGGATCGAGCGAGACTATGAATGCTCTCGCCCTCGGCTTCCGTCGCGAACACCCTCACTCCCTCTGCCTTGAGTCCCGACAGGACGTCTGCCAAATCCACCCCGGTAACGATGGGGATATGAAACAAGCTTCCGGTGGTCGCTCGAACTACCTTCGGGTTAAAGGGATCTACGCTCTCTGTGGTCAAAACCACGGCGCTCGCTCCTGCCGCATCAGCACTGCGGATGATATTTCCCACATTCCCCGGATCTTTGACCTGGTGAAGAACCGCCACATTGCCGGGGTTGTTATCCAGCACGGAGGCTAGAGACGTGCTGATAAATTCCACCACACACACAACCCCCTGAGGTGTCACGGTGTCAGAGAGCATGGCCAACACTTCATCAGTGGCCAAGGTCACCTCGAGCCCTGCGCTTTCAGCGAGCGCCACAAGGTCGGCGTTGCGTTCGGCGCTCGCGGGGGTGAGGAAAAGATCCACAACCCTCTCAGGCCGAAACGTCAATGCTTCCCGGGTCGCTTGAGGGCCTTCGACGAGGAAAAGTCGGGCCTCCTGGCGCCGGGACTTTTGGGCAAGTTTCGCAACAGCGCGAATGCGGGGAGAGCGAGGGTTATCCAACACTTCCCCAATCTAGGCCCCCACAATGGAGATTTCCGGGCGACTCACGCAAAAAAACACCCCCAGCGCCTTGCGCTGGGGGTGTTTTTTAGACCTAGGACTTGACTGCGGGTGCAGAGGTGTCCTTGGGCAGAGCTTTCTTTGCTTCCTCAACCAAAGTGGCAAAGGCCGAGGGTTCGTGGACCGCGAGCTCAGCGAGCATTCTGCGGTCAACCTCGATACCGGCAAGGCCAAGGCCTTGGATAAAGCGGTTGTAGGTCAGGCCGTTTGCTCGTGAGCCAGCGTTGATGCGCTGAATCCACAGGCGACGGAAGTCCCCCTTGCGTTGGCGGCGATCCCGGTAGCTGTAAACGAGCGAGTGAATAACCTGCTCTTTTGCCTTACGGTACAAACGCGAGCGCTGCCCGCGGTAGCCCGAAGCGCGTTCGAGGATAACCCGACGCTTTTTGTGTGCGTTAACCGCATTCTTGACACGTGCCATGATCTTTGTCCTTCGTTTCGTTCAGGTCTACTTAGCGAGCAATTTCTTGATGACTTTGGCGTTTGCCGGGGCAAGAACCTGCTCTTGGTTGAGGCGACGAGTCACTCGGCTGGACTTTTTCTCCAGGTTGTGGCGCATTCCTGCACCCTGCTTCATGATTTTTCCCGAACCGGTTACCTTGAAGCGCTTCTTGGCACCGGAATGGCTCTTCTGCTTAGGCATCTGTCTCTTCCTTTTTCTCTTCGGTCTTAGCGGCCGGTTTTTTAGCTGCCGCGGCAGCCGGTTTCTTGGCTACCGTGGCGACTGGTTTCTTTGCCGCCGCTTTCTTTTCTGCGGCCGGGGCCACTTTCTTCACTGCAGGTTTTGCGGGTGCTGTTTCTGCAGCGGGGACTTTTTCTTCGATTGGGGCTACCTCTTTTGCAGCGGGTGCTCCCTTGGCTTTGGGCTCGGCTCCCTTCGGAGCCTGGCTTCGTGCTTTTTCTTTTGCCTGTTCTGCCTTGGCATCTGCCTTGGATTTCAGGGGCCCGATGACCATCACCATGTTGCGACCATCAATGGTCGGGGTGAACTCCACGACACCAGACTCTGAAACGTCCTCGGCGAATCTCTGCAACAACCGCACACCCTGTTCAGGTCTCGACTGTTCACGACCGCGAAACAAAATCATGGCTTTGACTTTATCTCCGGCTTTGAGGAACGATTCCGCACGCTTGCGCTTGGTTTCGTAGTCATGGGTGTCAATTTTCAAGCGAAAACGAACCTCCTTGAGGACCGTGTTTGCCTGGTTCTTTCGAGCTTCCTTAGCTTTTTGTGCTGCCTCATACTTGTACTTGCCGTAGTCCATAACTTTGACCACGGGTGGGTTGGAATTGGGGGACACTTCCACCAAATCAAGGTCAGCTTCCTGAGCTAAGCGCAGAGCAATGTCTACACGGACCACTCCAACCTGTTCCCCTTCGGGCCCGACGAGGCGAACCTCGGTGGCTCGAATGCGGTCGTTAATCCTGGGATCGCTGATGCGGATCTCCTTCTCTTTCACGGACTGAGTGCGCGAGAGCAGAGTGGCATCCCACAGCCGAAGCTGTGTCGCACCCTTAACGCTGTGAATCATTGATTCACGGAGTGCAACGACCCGGTAGCCTTAGTTTCCCAGGCACACGCGGGTGGGAGGTTTCTCCACTTTCGCTTGTTCCCTACTCTAGGAGTAGACAACGGGGAAACGATAGCAGTCTTTGACCAATCTGGCGAGTGAAATGAGAAAACGGTGAACAACGAGTCCCTCGAAGACCTCGGCAGAGATATCGGTGAAGTGCCCGCCGTGGAGGTCATCACCACGGTTGCTGTCCACCTTCTTTCCGCCGCCGCCGTGAAATGCGGCCTCTCGGACAACCCCGCGGAAGAAACCGACCTTGCGGAGGCCCGCAAGCTGATCGCGGCTCTCGCTGGCCTCGTTGTGGCAGCAGCACCTGAAATCGGGGATCATCACGCCAGGAGCCTCAGAGACGGCTTGCGCTCTGTCCAATTGGCCTTTCGTGAGGCCTCCACCTATCCCGATGCTCCGGGAGCGGGACCGGGCGAGAAATACACCGGAGCCGTCAACTAAGCAGCGAGCACCTTCACGCCGATCCCGTCGACGCGCTCGGCGAGAACCGGGCATTCGCCCCACTCCATCGTCAGGCCAGCAAGACGTCGGTGGAGCTCCGTGGCCTCAAGACCGCGCTGGACCGAAAGCGTCACCAATACTTCGGGTCCCGCGAGAGCCAGCCCCGGATCTCCCGTGCCCACCGCCATCGTGGTGACCCAGTCAGATTCCTTCACCACGGCATCGCGCAAAGCTCCCACGACCTCGGGGTCATCCCAGGCTGGAACCCAAGCATCACCCGTAGCGAGGGCCTTTATTGCCCCTCGCCGAAATGTCAGAGAACGTGCCGTGCCCGGGTTCAGCACAAGAAGCGCTAGCCCATCGCTCGCTGCAGCAAGGGCTGCCTGGGGTGCCGAAACCGGAATGGGTCGAGCCGCCGGGTTCCACTGAATCATCGAGGAGACCGAGCTAAAAATGGGTGACACGGGGCGACCATCAGGGCCCTCGAGGTGAAGGACGGAAAGTTCTTGGCTTTTCTCGTGCAGCGCACCTTTGTTGGTGATTTCAAAACCACCTGCCTCCGCCATCAGTGGTGCCAATACCCGCGCTCCGCGCAGGGCATCAAGAAGTTCCACGATCGGGCGTTCCGCCACCAGCTCGCCAAAGCTAGAGGTGTCAGGGCTGAAAAAGTGAGCGAGTGCCAGAGCTAACTCAGGGTCGCACTCTCCGGCGTCACCGGCATGCGGGTTTGGCGTAAAAGCCCTGCCTTCAAAAGGCTGCCCAGCCGAATCAGTGGCCGGCGACATCCAAAGCCTCGATGAGGTTGAAGGCTCCGGCGTACAGAGCTTTGCCAAGAATTGCGCCTTCAAGCCCCAGGGGAACCAGTTCCCGAAGCTCGGCAATGTCATCGAGAGAAGACATACCCCCCGAAGCCACCACAGGGTGGTCCGTGGCTGCTAATACTTGCCGAAGTAGCTCGGTGTTGGGACCCTTCATGGTGCCGTCCTTGGTGACATCGGTGACGACATACCGGGCACACCCCACCTTGTTGAGCCGCTCTAGGGTTTCAAACAGGTTGCCACCTTCTTGGGTCCACCCTCTCGCGGCTAATGTCTCGCCGCGAACATCCAATCCCACGGCAATCGCCTCGCCGTACTCAGAAATCACGTGAGAGGTCCATTCGGGGTTTTCTAGGGCGGCCGTTCCCAAGTTCACCCGCACGGCACCCGTGGAAAGAGCATCCTCAAGCGATTCGTCGTCGCGAATACCGCCCGAGAGTTCGACGTTGACACGTTTGCCAACGGCCCGAACGACTCGCCTAATGACGGCTTTGTTGTTGCCGCGCCCAAAGGCGGCGTCCAAATCAACCAGGTGGAGCCACTGCGCACCCTGACGCATCCACTCCTCTGCTGCCTCCACCGGATCGCCATAGGAGGTTTCCGTCCCGGCCTCCCCCTGCGTGAGACGAACAGCCTTGCCGCCAGCAACGTCAACGGCGGGGAGAAGAACCAAAGAGGGGGATTGAGAGAACTCGTTCATAGTAAGGAGGAAGTATCTAACTGTCAGTCACGGACGGTGTGGTGTTTGGACGCAAGGGAAGACTCTACTCCCATTGACTCGACGGGTCCATATCAGGCTCCGCGAAGCGACCCCACCCAGTTTCGGAGCAGGCGGATCCCTGCTGGCCCTGATTTTTCAGGGTGGAATTGGGTAGCGGTGAGCGGTCCATTTTCGACCGCTGCCACGAAGTCTTCGCCGTGGTGAGACCAGGTCACCGTTGGGGCAGCGAGGGTAGTCGAAGGTTCCATGGTCCAGTCTTTGAGGGCGTAGGAATGGACGAAATAGAAACGCTCCTCCTCCACACCCTGAAACAGCGAGCTTCCCTCCGGGGGTCTGAGCGTGTTCCACCCCATGTGCGGCAAGATATCAGCTTCGAGCTTCTCGACCGTGCCCGGCCATTGGCCCAAACCTTCGGTACTGATTCCGTGTTCCACCCCGCCCTCACACATCACTTGAAGGCCCACGCAAATTCCCAAAACCGGGCGGGAACCGGAAAGGCGCTTTTCTATGAGCGAGTCGCCTCCGACCCCACGCAAAGCCGCCATCACCGTGGCGAAAGCACCCACCCCGGGAACTACCAACCCCTCGGCTTCCCGGGCCTCAGCGGCATCGTTGGTGAGTGTTACTTCCGCCCCCGCAGCTTCCAGAGCCTTCAGCGCAGAATGGACATTTCCGGAACCGTAGTCAAAGACCACCACGCGTGGGGACACGACTACAGGGCGCCCTTTGTGGAGGGAATTCCCAAGACCCGGCTGTCCTTGGCTACGGCCAGACGCAGTGCGCGGGCAAAAGCTTTGAACTCTGCCTCAGCGATGTGGTGGGGGTCTCTCCCATCGAGCACCGTGATGTGGACGGTGAGGTGGGCGTGCATGCTGATGGCTTCAAACACGTGCCTCACCAGTGAGCCGGTGAAATGCCCGCCAATGGAGTGAAACTCAAAACCTTCAGGTTCTCCGGTGTGGACCAAATAGGGCCTGCCTGAGACGTCAACAACAGCGCGGGCGAGTGCGTCGTCCAGCGGAACAAGGGCGTCGCCGTAACGACCGATTCCTGCTTTGTCTCCCAGGGCCTCTCGCAGCGCCTGACCCAAAGCAATCGCGGTGTCCTCGACCGTGTGGTGAACATCTATATCGGTGTCGCCACGGGAAGCAATGTCTAAATCAATCAGAGAATGCTTCGACAATGCCGTCAACATGTGATCAAAAAAGGGCACAGTCGTCGAAATGCTCGATGTGCCGGTGCCGTCAAGATTGAGGGACACACGAACGCTGGACTCGAAGGTAGAACGCTCGATGAGGGCAGTTCGCGGTGACGTATTCACCCTTTCAGTGTAGCGAGCGTCTCCAGGAAGTAACTGGTTTCGGCCTCCGTGCCCGCTGTCACCCGCAGGTGGTGGGGGATTCCGACGTCCCTGATCAAGATGTCACGCGCCAGAAGCTCTTCAAAGAGTCCCTTCGGGTCATCCACTCCCCCAAAGAGCACGAAATTCGCCTGCGAGTCACAGACCGTGTAGCCCAGGCCAGGCAGCTCCCGCAAGAGACGGTCGCGTTGTTGCCTGATGTCGTCCACCATCGCCAGCATCAGCTCAGCGTGTTCCAGCGCACCCAATGCCGCCGCTTGGGTGATTCCGGAGAGGTGATAGGGCAAACGAACCAGGCGAAGGGCATCGATAACGGCAGGGTCAGCCAAGAGATACCCCACGCGGGCTCCCGCAAACGCGAACGCTTTCGACATGGTGCGAGAAATCAACAACCTTTCACGCCCTGGCAACAGTTCGGAGGCCGTCAGGGAGCCCTCGGAGTGGAATTCAAAATACGCCTCATCGACCATGACTATGCCATCGGTTGCGTCATAGGCAGCTTCAATCGTCTCAAGGGATACCGGGGTTCCCGTGGGGTTGTTGGGTGCGCAGAGGAAAACAACGTGGGGACGGGTCAAGCGAATCGCGCTTTCCACCCCTGCCGGGGTCAGCGAAAAGTCCTGCTCTCGTCCGCCTACGCTCCAGGTTGTCCCGGTGGACTCGGCAATAATCGGATGCATGGAATAACTGGGTGGGAACCCCAGAACAGAACGTCCGGGCCCCCCGAAGGCCTGAAGAACCTGCTGAATGACTTCGTTAGAACCGTTGGCCGCCCAGACCATCGAAGAATCGATATCGCCCTGGCGATGGCTCCTCGACGCGTAGCGAGCCAAGGCTTCCCGCAACGCGCTAAATTCCCGATCGGGGTAGCGGTTGATTGTTTCCAAAGCGCGCGAAATATTGGCAAGGATCGCATCCCTCACCTCTGCGGGAACGGGATGAGTGTTCTCGTTGACGTTGAGGGCATAGGTCACGGGATTCATCGGAGCGCCATAGGGCTCTTTGCCCCGCAGGTCATCCCTCACGGGTAAATCAGTAAGTCCCACCATTACGCCATCGTAACCGGTGGCACGTTAGCGAGGGAGAGCGATTTCCTGACCGGGCAGCAATGCAGCACTCTCGAGCTGGTTGAGAGAAATAATGTTGGCCACAACGTCGCGGGGGTCCTCATTGGGCGAAATCATTGTCGCGATGCTCCACAGGGTGTCACCCGAAAGAACGGTCATGTATTCGAAGTCGTTGCTGGCCGTGTCGCTTTCCGCGAGCGCGCCAGGGGAAGCGAGGAAGACCGACAGCGCCATTACAGGGAGCGCGATTGCGAACCCCAGTACGATGCGTCCGCGGCGAGTGATTCGAAGAACAGTGGTGGTCATGGTTTCTCCTTGGTTGAGAGTTCGGACCCAACCCTCGGCCGGGAGGGCCAGGTCCGAATCTCTGTTTCGAATATATGTTCGAATGCATGACTTGTCAAGCACCGAACACACCCCAGTTAACGGACCACCACTGACACGCCTGGAATATTTTCGAACGGATGTATAGAAAAACTGTTCGAAACGCGCTACGGTGGGGGGATGTTGAGCGAACAGCAGCAAAAGATTCAGGCCTTCATCGAGTTGTCTCTGGACTCTCGGGGCGTTCCGCCAAGCATGAGAGAAATCTGCGAAGGCACGGGGCTCTCTTCCACCTCCAGTGTTTCCCACCAACTCAGTCAGCTCGAGCGCGCCGGATACATCAAGCGCCATGCCAACACGGCGCGGACGTTGGAGGTCTTGAAGAGGATTACGCCCGAGGCAACAGCGCGGGTAAGCCAGATTGCCCGCGAAGATTCGAACGCGGTCCAAGTCCCCCTGGTTGGGCGCATCGCGGCCGGTATCCCCATCACGGCGGAACAGCACGTGGAGGATGTAATGTCCCTGCCTCGTCAGCTAGTCGGCAATGGGGACCTCTTCATGCTGAAAGTCGTCGGAGATTCCATGATTGACGCCGCCATCTGTGATGGCGATTGGGTCGTCGTGCGCCAACAACAGACCGCCGAGAACGGAGATATCGTTGCGGCCATGCTGGATGAGGAAGCAACCGTCAAAGTTTTTAAGCAACGCGATGGACACACGTGGCTCTTGCCACAGAACAGCGCCTACGAGCCCATCCTCGGCGATCATGCCACCGTCATGGGCAAAGTAGTGACGGTGCTGCGCAGCGTTTCCTAGTGTTGGAGAGGGTCAGCCGATACGCCGGGTTCTGTCCCGAAGCGAACTTCGGTGACGATCATCTATCTTGGAAAACTGTTGCCAGTTTTCTCTAGCGGCCTACCCGACACTCAGGCGAGCAACCTGATGGGTGTCTGTTTGACCTTGCTCCGGATGAGGTTTACCTAGCAGGTTTAGTCACCTAAACCCCTGGTGGTCTCTTACACCACCGTTTCACCCTTACCCGGAAAACCGGGCGGTCTGTTTTCTGTGGCACTATCTCGCGGATTACTCCGGGTGGGCGTTACCCACCATCCTGCTCTGAGGAGCCCGGACGTTCCTCGGCGCTGCCGAAGCAGCGACGCGATCGCCTGGCCAACCCTTTCCAACTACTTCAGGCTAGAGCAGGAGAGCATCCCTGGCTAGGGCTCGAGAAAAGAGACGCCGCCATCGAGGGCTTTGTTGCCGGCAGCATCCGCACGCGCATTCTTTTCCCGAGGGATCCACACAAAGCTCACATCGCCCTCGGCGATGAGCTCTCTGGCTTCTTGAGCAAGCGTTTGCATATCGGGGTGCTTGATTTTCCACCGCCTCGACATCTGTTCAACAACCAACTTCGAATCCATAAAGACAGTGAGCGAGGCTTCGGGTGCAATACCCCAGGCCGCGCGAATACCCTCAATCATCCCCCGGTATTCCGCGACATTATTGGAGGCAGTGCCACACAGCTTTCCCACGGTGGCGAGGGTGTCACCTGATTCTGGATCCAGGACAACCGCGCCGCCAGCAGCGGGGCCAGGGTTACCTCGGGAGGCGCCATCGGCCTCCACCACCAGATGCTGATACGTCACAGACCAGACTCGCCAGTCCTGATCAATATCGCGTTGGAATCAGGGCACAGGAGCACTTCGTCCTCGGGAGCCTCGCGGATGGTGTGAAGGTCAGACTCAGTCAAGGCAACACCGCTGGCGCTGGAAACGCCTCGCCGAAGATGGGACGCACCAATGCCGTAGCGCTCACGTTGGCGTTCATACAGCTCCACCAAATCTGCAGGCAAGGTGTGAAGAAGAGCGGACCGCGTATCGGCCAGGGCCTGATTCGCGCCAGTGAGCTCTTGTGTGCGACGGGTTTCCTCGCCTCTTGCCGCCTTCAACGCTTCCTCCGCGGTAGCGAGTTCCTGACTGATTCCCTGCAGCAGCGCGGTCGCACCCTCGAGATTATCCATAATCGCCAGCTCAATGTCTTCCAGGTCTGACTGCCTGGTGCGCAGGCTCGCTAATTCATGCTCGAGGCCCTGGGCATCTTTTGCTGAAGAGGTATGCACCAGGCGCTCTGCGTCCCGAGCGATTCGCGCCTCAACAAGGGAGACATCCGATTCAGACCGAGCGAGCTCTGATTGGATGTTGTCCACCTCGACCATCTGGTCGTGGCGCCTAGCCCGGATGTCTTCAATGGCTGCTTCCAACGTGTCGACACTCAAGGCTTTGGCAAGCCCCCTGATTGTGGCCGAGTTTCGGGCAAATAAGACGTCACTCTCTGCCACGACGAGAAGTTGTGCTTGGTCCTGTGCTGAGGCGCTGAGTGCCATTTATTCGCTCCCTACTCGTTGGACCTGAAAAGTCCACGGGTCTGTGTTGAGGTCACTCACCGTGACCGGAAGGCCCAGTTTCTGCTCGAGCTCTACCCGGGCCTGGTCAAGCCACAGCCATTCGGCCGCAAAGTGGGAAATATTAATCAGGGCTGGTCCACCCTTCACCGCCGCCTGCTCGAGGGCTTCACTTGCAGGATGGTGGCGAAGATCACTGGTGATAAAAACATCACTTTTCTGCACGTCGGGGTGAGACAGCAGAGAGTCCCCCGCCCCTGCACACAGCGACACTCTCGAGACGATGCGCTCGGGATCCCCCGCCACGGTGGGCCCGACGGCCGTGTGCGGCAAGAGTTCCCCCAGCGCCACAGCAACCTGATAGAGAGTCTGCGGGGTAGCCAATGTGCCGATGCGACCCAAACCGTGTCCTCGTTGCGCCCCCTCGGTTAGTGGCGAATGGTGCTCAAGTTCAAGGAGTTCAGCGAGCCTTGCCGAGGTCCCCGAAGGCACAACATCGGCATTGGTGTGAGCCGCGTAGAGAGCACACCCGCTGCGAATCAGGGTGGCAATCAGGTGTCCTTTATAGGTGGACTCCGCCACCGTCGTTACCCCCCTCAGCAAAAGTGGGTGGTGGGCAATAATCAGATCAGCGCCCTCTTCCAGAGCTTCGGCAACACTCTCCGCCGTCACATCCACCATCAGGTGGATATTGGAAATACTGCCGGCGGGATCCCCCACCACCAACCCAGGAGCATCCCACTCTTCTCTGCCCGACAGCGGCCAGAGAGAATCAAGGGTTTCGAGCACTGAAGCCAGGGAAAGGGAAGGACTCTTAGGCATGTGAGGACACCGGTAATTTCCTTACCGGAATTGCGGAGAGTGCGCTTGCGATGGCGCCCACCAAGAGTGCGACGAGAACCCCGAGGTTCCCCGACGTGAGATCGCCCAACCCTGCCGAATCGACAAAACCTAAAAGATAACCCTGCCACGACAGCCAGGACACTTCTGAGCTCACCAGTCCAAGACCCAGAGAAATCGCTAAGACCATCCCTGTGAAGGGACCCCAGCGCCACGCACGCTCTCGCCTAGGGGACAGCGTGGAGTGAGTGACCGCGTCGAGAGCTATCGAGCCCATGACGGCTGCAATAACCACTCCTGCGGTATAGAACACGTCGGGGAGCGCGGCTAAAATCTGCGCTTCAAAGAGAATCCCCAAGGAGACACACCCACCCGCCAGAACAATCACGAGGCTGCCCCACACAGCGGGCACTGGGGGAAAGGACATCTCCTTGAACGAGCCGGCAAGTGACAAAAGCCCGATTGCCACGAAGCCGGAGAAAGGCAGCACCAGCACAAACAGCGCTGGGGCAGGGAACCAGGTGCCAAGACCCACCGCAAGGGTGGCCACCGGGTCGTCAAGAAGTCCGGCAGCAAAAGCCGGGGCGCTCTCTGCGAACCAGGCCGAGTAGGCGATCAACAGGACCAGGGGAACAACGGAGGCGATTCCCGAAAGTGTCGCCACCAGAGAGGAGCGACCCCTTGGTGCTAGCGAAGCCACTGAATAGGCCAGGGGTGCGAGCGCGAGAAGTCCCAGCACCAGCACCAGTGAACCAGCGCTATACAGGGACAAGATCTCTCCCGACCAGGCCCACGTCGGCGGCGACGAAATTTCTGGGGCGGTGCGGAGAATGAGCGCTATCGCTCCCAGAAGCCCCAAGCCAGCACTCGCCCAGAGCGCGACCCGCATGACGGAGGGTCTAAAGAAGACGTGCGCAGCGGCAAAACCGCCAAGAACGACAGCTCCGATGGTGTGGGCAATCCATTCCGGCCCGCTCCACCAACCAGCAATCGCTGCGAGCTCTGCCGCGGTGCGCGAAGCCCACCACACCACCAGCGCAAGGGCCATCAGGCGGAAAACAAACAGGAGGCCGGCTGGGATAACACTCCCTAGAGTGCCAAACGTGTTCTGGATGGGATGCGAAACTCGCGCGAGCGAGGCGACAACCCCTCCCACCAGCAGCGCCGGAACCAGAGTCACGAGCAACGCTTGGCTGAAACTAAAACCCAACCCGACGACCCACGCGCCAGCGGTCAGGCCAAGGAGAGGAACGATCGCAAACCCCCACGTCGAGAAAAGTGACCACCGGGCTTGAAACTCGGGTTGGTCTGAGGCTTCTAACGCACTCTCCGGCGCGATATCCGCGCCGCCTTGAGCAAGGGGCCACACATCAGATCGAGCGGGTAAAACCTCAGCCCCTTCGATCGCCTCGGGCGGGCTATCGGGCAGGGCAAGACCAGCAGGCTCTTCCGCGTCTTCCGCCACATCAGCAGGTTCATCTGCGGCACCAGCAGGTTCGTCCACGGCAACGGAGGGGTCGTCCTTGCCGTTTTCGACTTCGGCCGCAACATCAGTCTCTGCCGTCACAGGTATGGCGGGTTCAGCTGGCAGAAAAACAAGCTCTCCAGCTTCCGCGCCATCAAAGATTTCTCTCTCAAACGCGATAATTTCTTCCGCACGATCTGGCCGGGTTTGCCTTATCACGACCGCCCAGGAGGCAAAAGCCGCTTCATCTTCGGCTTGAAGCGCCAGTTGGGCCACAAGCTCGGCAATCATGTCTCCCGTGCTGCCTGTCCCCCATGTGTCAAAAGCTCTTGTGATGTCATCTTGCGTCTTTGAGGTCCGCGTGGGAGCCGGCAGATACTCCGGCGCACGGGGCGCGGTCTCGACGCCTACGGGATCTTCTTCCACGGGAAACTCACCCACGGGAAGATTTTCCTCCAGCGGAGCTTGGAAGGTACTGCGGCGAGGCGCAATCTCTGATTCGTCTCCCACCGCGTCATCGATCATGCCTCAAGAATACGCGCACCCAAGCTAGTTTTTTGACCGTTCACCCAGCGACACAAGGCTCAAGGAACAAACCACAAGTGTTATCCCCCACCATCCTGCGAGCCCTACCCGCTCCCCTACAAGCGAAAAGGCCAACACCGTCGCCACGACGGGTTCGAGAAGGGAAACCAGAGTGACGGAGCTCGCCGAGAGCTGACGCAGAGCACGACCGATAGCGAGATAGCTGATGACCATCGGGCCGAGGATGAGATAGGCGATTGGTCCCGCCTGCGTCAAGCCCTCCATGACATCGGGTCCCGCGAAAAATAACACCCCGAGCAAGAGGGGCGATGCGGCTCCAAACATCGCTCCCGTGGAGGCGCGCGGAGAGTGCCCCGCCCGCAATATTCGAGAGAGCGCGTAGGTGAAAATTCCATATGCCACCCCCGCCACCAGCGCCGCGGCAATTCCCCAAGGGAGGTTCGCCGCCCGGTCTCCACCCAGTGTCACCTCAGAACTTGTCATCAGCCCCACCCCCACCAATGCTCCGCCCACCGCTCCCCACCACCATGGACTTGGCCGATTGCGCTCAAAGAGCCACTCAGCGCAGGCAGCAACGAGGGGGCCAAGGCCCAAGGCGAGCACATTTCCCAGCGAAATCCCGGCGTAGGCCATCCCGGTGTAAAAAGCCAGCGGGTAGACCAGAGCGCCGAGCGAGCCCATAACAAGCGCAGACCTTACGCTCGCATCGCGCCACACTTCCCGCGTTGCCCTGCCCCCCAGTATCGCCAGGATGATCCCGCCGCCACCCATCGTGGCCGCTCCAATCGCTAAGGGAGAGAAAGAGGGTTGAAGAAAAAAAGCGACAGAACCGGTGGTTCCCCAGAGCGTTGCTGCCAACGCAACCCAGAGCACAGACTTCTGCCTCATCCAACTCCTCGCCTTCGCTAGGGTGGGCCTAATCTAACCCCGTTTTGGAGAGACTATGACACCCGAGCAGACCTCGACCTGGCTTGCCCATCGACGCATGATTGTCGTGTCGCAAATGGCGCCCACCGCACTGCTGATCACCACCGTGGCGCTGTTGCAGTTTGGCCTCGCCGAAAGTCCCCTGGCAATCCGCGTCGCTGCTGCTGGGATTTTGTTGGCCTCAGGAATCCTCGGCGCTGTGGTCCAGTTTCAATCAGCCAGCGAGGCGCATGCCCTTCTTGTCCAGGCAGCCCCCACCACGTCATCCTGGATGTGGGTGGTGCAGTACGTCACACCGACCATCTTCGTCGTGATTTATCTCGCTTTGATGGTGGCGCTTTTCGCCTGAAATTTTTGTGGGCCCGGAGGGACTCGAACCCCCGGCATCCACGGTGTAAACGTGGCGCTCTAACCAACTGAGCTACAGGCCCAAGCCTTCATGCTAAACCACGGGAGCATCCTTTGTGCCCTCGGGACATGCCAGACTCTCGGGTTAGACTTGCCTGAGTCCGGAGGCAACCCTTCCGGGATTGGACTTCTGCATCTAACACACACAGGAAGAGGTCACGGTGGCTGTTAACGACCAAGATCCGTATTCGTTTCACCAGATGGATTCTGACCCCGCGGAGACCGCGGAATGGCAGGAATCTCTCGATGCCGTCGTAGCCGGCTCTGGCCACCAACGCGGCCGCGAAATCATGTTGAGCCTTCTCAAGCGCTCCAAAGAACTTCACTTGGGGGTCCCCATGGTCCCCACCACCGACTATCTCAACTCGATCGCACCCGATTCCGAGCCCGATTTCCCCGGCGATGAAGAGATCGAAAGACGCTACCGTGCCTGGATTCGCTGGAACGCAGCGATTACCGTGCATCGCGCCCAGCGACCAGGGATTTCTGTCGGAGGCCATATTTCTACGTATGCCTCCTCCGCCGCGCTCTATGAAGTGGGCCACAACCACTTTTTCCGAGGCGCCGATCACCCCGGCGGTGGAGATCAGATTTTCTATCAGGGCCACGCGTCACCAGGGATGTATGCCAGGGCCTACCTCGAGGGCAGGCTCAGCGAAGACCAGCTTGACGGGTTCCGTCAGGAAAAGTCTCACCCCACGGGTGGGCTTTCGTCCTACCCCCACCCCCGTTTAATGCCAGAGTTTTGGCAATTTCCCACTGTCTCGATGGGCCTGGGTCCCATCAATGCGATCTATCAGGCACAAGCGAACCGTTACCTTCACCACCGCGGCATCAAAGACACCTCCGACCAACACGTCTGGGCGTTCTTGGGCGATGGTGAAATGGACGAAGTGGAGAGCCGGGGCGCGCTTCAGCTTGCCGCTAACGACGACCTCGACAACCTTACTTTTGTCATCAACTGCAACCTGCAGCGCCTCGATGGGCCTGTCCGCGGAAACGGCAAAATCATTCAGGAACTCGAAAGCTTCTTCCGCGGAGCCGGCTGGAATGTCATCAAGGTGGTGTGGGGCAGGGAATGGGACGCGCTGCTCGCCATGGACCATGAGGGCGCACTGCGTGACCTAATGAACAAGACCCCCGATGGCGACTACCAAACGTATAAAGCCGAAAGCGGCGCGTACATCCGCGAACACTTTTTCGGGCGCGACCCTCGCACCGCCGCCATGGTGGCGGGGATGAGCGACGATGACATCTGGCGTTTGAAGCGCGGTGGCCACGACTACCGCAAGGTCTATGCCGCGTTCAAAGCAGCCACCGAGCACAAAGGCCAACCCACGGTCATCTTGGCAAAGACGGTCAAGGGTTATGGCTTGGGCCCAAGCTTCGAAGGGCGAAACGCCACCCACCAGATGAAGAAGTTGACTCTGGACAATCTGAAAGCCTTCCGTGACGATATGCGGATTCCAATTTCGGACGCCCAGCTGGACGCTGATGTCTACCAGCCGCCGTACTACCACCCCGGCACCGGTGATGAGGCAATTTCCTACCTCCATGAACGGCGTCGTGCGCTGGGCGGATATCTGCCCGAGCGTCGGTCGAAATACACCCAGGTCACCTTGCCCGGCGCTGAGACATACGCTGCGGTCAAGAAGGGCTCCGGGAAGCAAGAAATTGCGACCACCATGGCGTTTGCCAGACTGCTCAAAGACCTGCTGAAGAACCCTGACTTTGGGCACCGTTTGGTCCCAATCATTCCCGATGAAGCACGAACCTTCGGGATGGACGCCTACTTCCCTACCTCGAAGATCTATAACCCGCACGGCCAGAGCTACACCTCGGTGGATCGCGAACTCCTGCTGGCATATAAGGAAAGTCCTCAGGGGCAGATTTTGCACACCGGAATCAACGAAGCCGGAGCGTTTGCCGCCTTCACCGCGGTGGGAACAAGCTATGCAACCCATGGCGAGCCGATGATCCCCATCTACGTGTTTTATTCGATGTTTGGTTTCCAGCGCACCGGTGATGCCATGTGGGCTGCGGGTGACCAAATGGCGAGAGGTTTCATCATGGGCGCGACCGCTGGTCGCACCACGCTGACGGGTGAGGGTTTGCAGCACGCCGACGGGCATTCACCCCTGCTTGCCTCCACAAACGCGGCCGTGATCACCTATGACCCCGCGTATTCCTACGAACTCGCTCACATCGTGGCCGATGGCATGGAGCGCATGTATGGCGGGAAACACCCCGACCCCAACGTGATGTACTACCTCACGATCTACAACGAGCCCGTCGCTCAGCCCGCAGAGCCAGAAAATGTGGACGTCGAAGGGATACTGCAGGGGATGCACCGGATCAGCACCGGATCCGGTGTGGGGCCAAAAGCCACCATTCTTGCCTCGGGGGTGGGAGTGCCCTGGGCACTCGAAGCCCAAGAGCTACTCGCCAATGACTGGGGCGTCAGCGCAGAAGTATGGTCGGTGACCTCGTGGAACGAACTCCGGCGCGATGGCGTGGCAGCAGAGCGTCACAACTTCTTGCATCCCGAAGAACCCGCACACACACCGTACGCCACCCAGCGTCTGGCAGAAAGCGAAGGCCCCGTCATCGCGGTGAGTGACTTTATGCACTCGGTCCAAGATCAAATCCGCGAGTTTGTGCCGAGGCCCTACCTCACACTGGGCGCAGATGGCTTTGGATTTAGCGATACGCGGCCTGCCGCCCGGCGCCACTTCGCCATCGACGGTCCCTCCGTTGTCGCACGGGTGCTCCAACAGCTGAGCAAAGAAGGCCTCGTTCCCGCTGACTCCCTAGCGGAGGCGATCGCAAAATATCGTCTTCACGATGTGACCGCGGGAACCAGTGGTACAGCCGGCGGAGAGTCCTAAACGGGGGGCAACTCCCCCGGGGCCTCTATGGCGATGACCAAGAAGCAAACACTGTCGTGGCTTCGCAACATTTCAGGGGAAATGGCGACCACGACGCTGGCGACGCTGGAGGCAGAACTCCCCTGGTACCGGGCAATGCCGCCGGGGCGCAGGTCCGCGGTCGGAATGGTCGCCCAAGCCGGTATTTCTTCCTTCATCTCCTGGTTTGAAAACCCTCAGTCAACGACGTGGATCGCCTCGGATGTCTTTGGGGTTGCACCCAGGGAACTACTGCGTTCGGTGAGTTTGCAGCAAACACTGCAGCTCATCAAGGTCACCGTTGAGGTCGTCGAGAAACAACTGCTTCAGGGCCCACCCGAATTGCGGGAGTCCATCCTTCACTATTCCCGAGAAATCGCTTTCGCCGCAGCCGATGTCTACGCCCGAGCCGCTGAAGCCAGAGGTTTGTGGGATGCCCGCCTCGAAGCGCTTGCGGTGGATTCCATCCTCAGCGGCGAGTATGACCAAGAATTGCCCTCCCGCATTGCCGCACTGGGCTGGCTGGGCCACGGTGAAGTTGCCGTGGTGGTCGGCACCAGCCCCCGGATGGTGGATGTGGATGACATCCGGCGCATTGCGCGGCATCAGCACGCAGACGTCCTCGTAGGGGTTCAGGGCAACCGCTTGGTGGTCGTCATCGGAAGGCGGGTCGATGAGGAAGTCGCTCACTCCCACCCCGCCAGCTTCATGGATATCGCCGGGGCGATGGAGCAAAGTTTTGGGCCGGGAGCCCTTGTGGTGGGACCCAGCGTCGTGACGGTGGTGGATGCCGCAAAGAGCGCCAAGGCTGCTCTGGCGGGGTTCTCGGTGGCGAAAGCGCGACGAGAATTGCCGCGGCCGCTCTCAGCAGACGATGTTTTACCCGAACGCGCCCTGGCTGGTGACCCCTTGGCGAGAAGAGCGCTGGTAAGCCAGATTTATGAACCCCTGAGGGACCACCAGCTCGATTTACTCGGCACGTTGTGGGCTTATCTGGAAACCGGGCACTCTCTTGAAGCAACAGCCCGAGAGTTGTATGTTCACCCCAACACCGTTCGATATCGCCTCAAAAAAGTTGCCCAAGTGGTCGCTTGGGACCCCGGGAACCCTCGCGATGCGCTCACACTTCACCTAGGAATCATCCTTGGAAACATGAGCGAACCTAATCCGACGGGTTCACGAGCCCGCTAAATGTTGGTTCTCTACAAATTTGCTCCTGAGAACACGCCATCATCTACTACGCCAACGCATGACCCCAGGGGGGACACTAAAAGCTATGTTTCTTATCGCAGCTCCCGGACAAGGTTCCCAAAAGCCAGGGTTTTTGGAACCCTGGCTAGCCGACGAAGAGCACCGGGCGACCCTGGAATCCTTTTCTGAGGCCATCGGGGTTGATTTAGTCCGCCACGGCACCCTCAGCGATGAAGCGACGATCAAGGACACCGCCATCGCGCAGCCCTTGATCGTGGCGGCAGGAATCCTCACCGGCCGCGCCCTGATGAAATCCTTGCCGCCCACCACTGCGTTGGCGTTTGCCGGGCACTCCGTCGGTGAATTCACCGCCGCCGCGCTATCGGGGGTGCTTTCGGATCGAGAAGCGCTGAAGCTCGTTGCAACGAGAGGAGCGGCCATGGCGGAGGCGTCTGCCCTTACCCCAAGCGGCATGGCTGCAGTCTTGGGGGCAAACTCAGAGGAACTCCGCCCCCACCTCGAGGAATACGGACTTTTCGCGGCGAACTTTAATGGCGGTGGACAAATTGTGGTCGCGGGGTCTCGTGAATCTTTGGCGTCCTTCGCCGAGAATCCCCCCTCTGGGACACGTGTCATTCCGCTCCAGGTCGCCGGCGCATTCCACACGGTGTTTATGGAAAGTGCGCTTCAGGCGCTCTCTCATGCCGCGCTGCATCTCACCCCTGGTGACCCACAGCACCCTCTGTATACCAACCGAGATGGCTCCATCCTGGCCAGGGGCAACGGCGTCCTCGCCTCCCTGGTGTCCCAGGTCACCCAACCGGTTCGCTGGGATGCCTGCATGGAGGCATTCGAAAAAGATGGAATCCAGGGCATGATGGAGCTTGCCCCCGGCGGGGCGCTGGTGGGTCTTGCCAAGCGCGGCATGAAAGGGGTGCCCGCACTCGCGCTGAACACCCCCGAAGACATCGCACACGCACACGAAATGGTGGTTTCCTAATGGCTCCTCTCCTTCAATCACATGGTGCGGAATTCACCAGAATCATTTCTTTAGGTGCCGCCAGAGGCGACACCTCTGTGAGTAACGACGCGATTGCTGGGCCCATTGACTCTTCCGACGAATGGATTCGCCAGCGCACCGGCGTCATCGAGCGTAAACGCTCGAGCGCAGGCGAAGGTGTCATTGATCTCGCAGAACGGGCGGCCAATGAAGCCATCACAACGGCCGGGATTCAAGCACACGAGATTGGTGCCGTCATTGTCGCCACAATCAGCAATAGCGTCCAAACTCCTTCATTGGCAGCACTGCTCGCCCACAGGATTGGCGCCACTCCGGCCGCTGCCTACGACATCTCGGCGGCGTGTGCTGGATATACCTACGGAATAGCTCAGGCCGACGCGCTGATCCGATCCGGTGCTGCCCGCTATGTCTTGGTAGTAGGCGCTGAGAAACTGAGCGACATCATTGAACCAACCGACCGCAGCATCTCCTTCCTACTTGGCGATGGGGCAGGTGCTGCGATTGTGGGACCCAGTGACGCGGTGGGCATCGGCCCGACCCAGTGGGGTTCCGATGGATCCAAATGGGACGCGGTAGGGATGAACAAAACCCTCCAGGAGGCGTTCGCCGATCGAGACGGGGGATTCCCCACCCTCCGCCAGGACGGCCAAGCCGTATTTCGTTGGGCTGTATGGGAAATGGCGAAGGTAGCCAAGAAAGCTTTGGAAGAGTCTGGCGTTCATGCCAGTGAGCTGACAGCATTCGTTCCCCACCAAGCCAACATGCGCATCATCGACGAATTTGCAAAACAGCTCGAGCTTCCCGAGAGCGTGCTCATCGCCCGCGATATTGAAACCACCGGCAACACCTCGGCGGCATCAATTCCCCTGGCCATGCACAGACTTCTGCAGGAACACCCGGAAGCATCCGGTGGTCTGGCGTTGCAGATTGGATTTGGCGCTGGTCTGGTCTTCGGCGCGCAGGTCGTCACTCTCCCCTAAACCCCAGGCGGGCTCTAAGATTGGAGCCGGTCACTGATAGACACACAGAAAAGAGAAACACATGGCTCACACCTCCGAGGAAATTTTGGCTGGACTAGCGGAACTCGTCACCGACGAGACCGGCATCGCCGCAGACCAGGTCAGCATGGAAAAATCCTTCACCGACGACTTGGACATTGATTCGATTTCGATGATGACGATCGTTGTGAATGCCGAAGAAAAATTCGATGTGAAGATCCCTGACGATGAGGTCAAGAACCTGACCACCGTCGGCGAAGCTGTCACTTTCATCACCAAGGCTCAGGCCTAGTTTCAGGCCCCCGCAGATGACCACCATTGTCGTCACCGGTATCGGGACAACAAACCCGCTGGGCGGCGATGCCGCCTCGACGTGGAGTGCTCTTCTTGCGGGGGAATCAGGCATCTCCACTTTGGAACACGAGTGGGTTGCCCAGCATGATCTGCCGGTCACTTTTGCCGGACAGGCCAAGGTGGCGGCAGTCGATGTCCTGGAGCGACAGGAAGTAAAGCGTCTCGACCCCTCGGCGCAGTTTGCCCTGATTTCCGCTCGTGAAGCATGGGCGGACGCTGGTTCGCCAGATGTTGATCCCGAACGCATCCTGGTGGACTACGCCACCGGTATCGGTGGATTGTGGACGCTCCTGGATGGTTGGGACACGCTTCGGGAAAAAGGGCCCAGGCGGGTCCTGCCGATGACTATTCCGATGCTGATGCCCAATGCTGCCGCTGCAGCCGTGAGCATGGGCCTTGGGGCTAAGGGCGGAGCACGAACCGTCGTGTCCGCGTGTGCTTCGGGAACAGAATCCATCGCGAACGCTTACGAACACCTTCAGCTGGGGCTTGCAGACATTGTGGTTGCCGGAGGAACTGAAGCGGTCATCCACCCCCTTCCCATTGCAGCGTTTGCCGCAATGCAAGCGCTTTCCAAGCGCAACGACGAACCCCAGAGAGCCTCCAGACCCTATGACGCCAACCGCGATGGCTTTGTGCTGGGCGAGGGTGCGGCAACGTTGGTGCTGGAAACGAAGGAACACGCGCTTGCGCGTGGTGCACGGATTTATGCGGAACTGGCAGGTGGCGGTATCACCAGCGATTCCTTCCACATCACCGCCCCAGACCCCGAAGGATTAGGGGCTTCCCGTGCGGTGTTGGCAGCGCTCAAACAAGCAGGGGCTACACCACAAGATGTCACCCACGTCAATGCCCACGCCACCTCAACTCCCGTGGGTGATGTTGCGGAGTACGCAGCATTGGAAAAAGTCTTCGGAGACCGAGTGAGGAACATTCCTGTCTCCGCTACAAAATCCTCGACCGGTCATCTGCTCGGTGGAACAGGGGCCCTGGAGGCGCTGTTTACGATTCTGGCGATTTATCACCGCCAAGCTCCGCCGACCATTAACCTCGAAGATCAAGACGAGAGGATTCCCCTGGACGTTGTCACCAGCCCCCGGGACTTGGGGTCGGGACCGCAACTGGGAATTAGTAACTCGTTCGGCTTTGGTGGTCACAACGCCGTTGTTGCGTTTCGGAGTGTGGACTAACCCACTCTGTGAAACCACACCACCCCGGTGTCTTCACTGCAGTATCGAAACGGCTCGAGCTCGTCGTCCCATGCCCCGCCCCAGGCTAGGCGCAACGCTTTGGTAATCTGACGCGGGTCACCACCGCCCTCTGCGAGCGCGGTCTTTACCCGATCTTCGGTCATCATTGTGTTTCCGGCCGTGTCCATGGCGCCATAGAAAATCCCCAGGTCAGGGGTGTGCATCCAGCGTCCACCGTCCACCCCCGGAGACGCTTGCTCGCTAACTTCGAAACGTAAATGCTCCCAGCCCCTTAAAGCACTCGCCATCTCACTCCCCGTGCCGATGGGACCCTTCCAGGGAAACTCGGCTCGAAGGGTGCCAGGCAACACGGGCTGGTCTTCCCAGGAGAGGTGGACCGGGCGACCGAGGCAACGCCCTATAGCCCACTCGAGGTGCGGGCGCAGCGAAGGGGGCGAAGAGTGCACAAACAGCACCCCACGGGTTGTGGCAACAGCCATAGTTTTCTCCGATTCCTGTGGTTCGACTTCCCCATCGACCATGGAATCGGGGTATTACTTGCCTCTCGAAAGCGCAATGACATAAGTATGCGACAGGTTGGCTATGAAAACAAGCAAAGATTAGCCGTGCAGGAGGGAGCCGTCCGTCTTCAGAACATTTTTTTCCCCAGCCTCGATAGCGAAGGGGAATCGGTTTTGCACCGGCGGTAGGGGGCAGTTGAAGGCGTAAGAAAAAGCGCACGGTGGCAAGACGGCGTAGTTGAAGTCGAGGGTGATCGTGCCATCGGGGTTGGGGGCGAGGAAGAGAAAGCGGCCCACGCTATACGTGCTCACATCGTTGGTCGCATCGGCGAAGACCAATTGCAGGGCCGTTCCTGCTTTGAAGGCTGCCAGAGAATAGTTGACCCCTTCGTGGCTGAAGGTGATTTCTCCAGGAATCACTTCATCCCGGGAGACGCCCTCTTCCTTAAGGTGCTCAAACCCGACACTTTTCCCTCCGGGGATTTCTTTCCACTCTCCGGTGACGACCCATTCGGGTGCATAGTCGAAGGCGTCAATGCACCCGAAAGCCTGGATACCCTCGGAGTCGCTGTCCCAGACCCGCAACGCGTAGGAATCGCCCTGCACGATGACGTGACCTTTCTGGGTTTCGCTAAAGATGACCTCTGAAGGCTGGTCTGAGCCCTTTGCCCACACCGTGACGGTGCCCTCGACAGCAACACCGTCGAGTGTGATTCCATCACCAGCCTCCGCGGTGACCGTCAGGCCCTGCACCCCGGGTGGGGCTGGCGCCCAGGTCCCAGGAACACCCCAAATGGTTTGTTCCATATCCACCCACTGAGTGTTGACCAAAGCGAGCGGACCTTGGGGCTGAATGGCCCCAAGGTCTCTGCGACCGCGAAATACCGCGAGACGCTCGCTGGCTTCACTCATGAGGAGCTAGTCGGTGAGGGCAGGAATAATCGAACCCGAGAACACCTGGTAGGCCAAGGCAGTCTTGGCGATCAGGCTCAGTGTGATGTACATCCGCTCGCCCCTGATGTAATCAACCCAGCTACCGACCTGGTGATACTGCAAAGCCTGGTTGACAGCAAAGGTGTTGAAAAAGAAGAAGAGGGAAACAATGATGACCACGACGAAGGCGGGCGCTTCCACCGTGGATTCAGACCCAGGAGCGAAGAAGTAAATCAGAATCACAATCCAGGGCACGACCCCGGTCATGGATCCGAAAATGAAGGGCAAGAAGCCGCCGCTTCCGGGGCGTTCATACTTTTCTTGCAGCGCACCAAACATAATCATTGAGGCGTTCACCGCGAAGATCGAGAAGAGTGCGGCGACATCAGTAATTCCCGTGATCTGGGCAACAAGCCAAATCATCACGGAGGAGCTCAGGGAGTATTCCGTCCAACGGAAGTAGTTCCGGTTTTGCTTCAAACCGTTTCCGTAGCGCGTGAAGAACATGGGTGAGGAAATAAGGAAGTGGAAGAAAGCGGACATCGCGAGGAACGCTGCAACACCAATTCCCACGTTGATGTCAAAAAGGATGACCCGCTCGGCGGGAAGGGCAACGCCTGGAGGCCCACCAAGGTAATCCGCGGTGACCGGGAACGTGACCTGGTTGTCCAAAAGTGTGAGCACATAACCCAGGCCCACGGCTTGGATGAGGTGGAGGGAGCCAGCAACAATATTGAACGTCCGCAGTCGAGTGATTTTCTCGTCTATGGTCCTTTGCTTCTTTGCCATGGAATGTCCTTTAATGAATCTCGTTGGATGAAGAGGATGTGCTTCAGCCTAGCAATGGCGCTGAAGCTGACCACTACGGTCCCGTTATTAAGCTATGCGTTTGCTGAGAATCTGTGAATTCCTGACCATTTGGTCAGTAATTCACAGATTGTGCCCCTACGGTTTCCCACGTGTCTCAACGCGAAGAAATCCTTGCCAGCGCGCTCGAGCGCTTCTCGCTACAAGGAATCGCGGCCACAAGCCTCCAAGACATCGCTGATCACGCTTCCTCCTCAAAGGGAAATGTGCTCTACCACTTCACCAGCAAAGAGCACCTCGTCGATGTCGTCCTCCTCGATGCCCTTCAGGCAATCGAGGCCATCGTCCTCGAGGCCGAGGTGACCGGTTTAGTAGACGCAGACTCTCGTGAAGGATTCGTCGCCCGGTTCATTGACTTTCTTCTTGAACACCGCCAGGGGGTTCAAATCATCGTGTCCCACCCTTATCTCGCTGATTCCATTCCCGCCCTGCGCCAAGCCCAAGAGCTCATGGGGCGTCTCGCTCGGCTGTTCGCAGCGGATGCGACCGAGCAATCAGAATCACTCCGTTTCGGAATCGCCGTCTCTGGAGCGACCTACGCGCTTGTTGCGGGAAACGCGGTCGGAATCGAGGAGCTCCCTGATGCACAGCTTCGACCACTCTTGACTGATTTCTTGCTCAACACTCTGCATCTTGGAGCCCTAGCTCCCAGGGTTCGGTAATGGCGACGCTTCTGTATCGCCTGGGAAAGGCGAGTTTCGATAACGCGTGGCGCGTCCTGATTATCTGGCTGGTTGCCTTTGTTGCGATTGGTGGGGGCGGTATCGCTCTCGGTGGTGCGACAGATGAACAATTCGATATTCCTGGCAGCCCGTCCCAGGCAGCCTTCGACCGCCTCGCGTCGGTGTTCCCCGGTTTCGGCACCGCCAGCGCCCAAGCGGTCATCGTCGCCCCCGAGGGCCAAAGACTGGACTCCCCCAACAACACAGCGGCAATCGAAGAGCTCGCAGCCGCCATAGCGGCTGATGAGATCATTGACGACACCATCAGCCCCTTCGATGAGTTTGCCGGGCGCGCGCTCAGTGATGATGGGCGTTACGCCCTCCTGCAGGTGCAATTTGCCGTGTCTGACGATGACATCACCGACGAGATGCTCGACACTCTGGTCTCTTACCGCAGTGTTTTTTCTGACTCGGATCTCATTGTCGAGTTTGGCGGAAACCTCTTTCAGGACCAAGGGGTCCATCTGACCATTGCAGAAGTATTTGGCGTGGCCTTTGCAGGATTGGTGCTCATCGTGACCTTCCGCTCGTTCAGACCGGCCTGGGCGCCCCTGGCGAGCGCAGTTGTGGGAGTGGGAATCTCGATCGGGCTTATTCTCATGGCGGCCGGAGTAACCGTGGTGTCCAGCTCGGCACCCCTCTTGGCAGTAATGCTGGGGCTTGCGGTAGGGATTGACTACTCCCTCTTCATCCTGCAACGTCATCGAACCCAACTTGCCACTGGCCTAGGAGCCCGCGCCTCCGCTGCCATTGCGGTCGGGACCGCAGGCAACGCGGTGGTCTTCGCCGGTGTCACCGTGGTGATTGCCCTGCTCGGACTTTTTGTCGTCGGCATCCCCTTCCTCAGCGTTATGGGCGCCTCCGCTGCCGCCGCTGTGGTGGTCGCAATCGCTGCTGCCATCACGTTGCTTCCGGCACTCATGGGGTTGATGGGGGAGAAACTCCGACCTTTACCAGGCTCTAAAGCCCACCAACTGGCCAGCATGTCCGCTGCAACCCCCAGCATGGGCCGCCGGTGGGTTCGCTTTGTCATGAAAAAGCCTTTGATCGTCACCCTTGTCTCCATCGCAGGGTTAGCAACTCTTGCTATCCCCGCGCTGGAGCTGGATTTGAATTTGCCCAGCGGCGCAAGCGAGCCGCGCGATTCCACCCAGCGCAAAGCCTTCGACTACGTGAGTGAGGGTTTTGGCCCCGGCTACAACGGCCCCTTGGTTATTGCCGTGGACATCACCCGAACCGATGAGATTATCGAAACCCTGGAAGGTTTGCGAGTGGACCTCGCCGCCGTTCCCGGGGTCGACTATGTCAGCGAAGGTTTCCCCTCCCCCACCATCGATACCGGGCTCTTTCAAGCAATCCCCACGTCGGGCCCTGATTCACGCGAAACCAAGGAACTTGTCACCCTGATGCGGGAGAGCTTCCCCGAGATGGAAGCGAAGTGGAATGTCGACTTGGCTGTCACCGGAGTCACGGCCATTGGTGTTGATGTCTCTCAGCGCATTCAATCTGCCTTGATTCCTTTTGGATTGGTCGTGGTGGGGCTGTCCTTCCTGCTTCTGCTGGTCGTGTTCCGGTCCCTCCTTGTTCCGCTGAAAGCAGCGCTGGGCTTCATCTTGTCGGTGACCGCTGCCTTTGGCGTGGTGGTCGCCGTCTTCCAATGGGGTTGGGGGTCAAGCCTCGTGGGAGTTGATACCCCCGGGCCCATTTTGAGCTTTATGCCCATCATTTTGATGGCCGTCTTGTTTGGGTTGGCCATGGACTATCAGGTGTTCCTCGTCTCGGGGATGAGAGAGAGCTTTGTGCACTCTGGCCAGTGGCGAACCTCCATCGAAGAGGGATACACCCAGGGTGCTCGCGTCGTGGTCGCTGCCGCACTCATTATGTTCTTTGTGTTTTTTGCTTTTGTTCCCGAAGGAATTGCGCTTATCAAGCCCATCGCCCTCGGCCTCGCCATCGGCATTGCCCTGGACGCCTTTGTCGTTCGCATGACTCTTGTCCCCGCCATCATGACGCTGTTTGGCAAAGCTGCCTGGTATCTGCCCGCTTGGGTGGACAGGATTCTTCCCCAGGCCGATGTGGAAGGGGAAAAGCTGCGTGAACACCTCGCTGAAGTGGAGTGGGCTTCCGCGCACTCAGGTGACGCACTCACCGCCGAAGGCCTGGTTTTTGCTGATACCCCCGCTGACCAACAGGAAGCCCACTGGAGCATCGAGAGGGGTGCGCGCAGCGAACTTCACGGGTCTGCCTCCTCCAGCGCTGTCGTTACAGGCACCCTGTCCGGGCTTCTTCCACAAGCCTCTGGTTCCCTTCAGGTGCTCGGTCACGCACTCCCCAGCGAAGCCTCCGCAGTTGCTCGAAAGGTCCTGTTGGTCGATTCTCGGCCCGAATCTGGCCTGGTCACCGTGGTTGAGGCAGTTTCCCAAGCATTGCCCGCAGCCACGAAAGCAGTGCGAGCAGCCCAGGTTTCGCGGATTATTTCTGGGGTGAAGAGCCTTTCTGCCCCATCCGCTCCACGTGGAGGAATGGCACCCCTGACCCCCCACACCCTTCCCGCCCTCCTGGACGCCGAGCAGCGCATACTTTTGCAGGCAGCATTCGCTGTCCTCAGTGGAGCACCGGTGTGCATTATTGGTGGTGGGTCCCCTATTGCTTACGACCACGACGCTGCCCTGTGGTGGCGAGGACTGAACTTTTTTGCCTCTTCCTCGCAGACGATCCTGCTCTGGCGAGAGGGAACTCCCTCCTCGACGCCAGCACCTCCCGCATCGACCTCCTTCGCCGACTCGAGAGCCGGTGGTGGCGCATGAGAAATAGCAGAAACCAAAGCGGAAGAGGGCTCTGGATAGGAGCGGCACTGATTATGCCGCTCCTCATCATCGGCAGCCTTCTCGGCCTCACCGCCAGCGCAGACACCGCTCTTGAGCGGATACCCGTCGCGCTCGTGAATAACGATGAACTCGTCACCATCCTCAACGACGATGGTGACGAGGAAATTATTCTTGCTTCCAGGCCCCTGATTACCGAGCTCATCACGGGTGAGGCCACCAACGTGGACTGGGTTATCACCAGTTCCGAATCAGCCGCAACTCTGTTGGCCGCGGGCGATGTCTATGCGATTTTTGAAATCCCCAAGAACTTTTCCGAAACGGTGTCCAACCTCGGGGACGAAGACGCGAGCCAGGCTACTTTTTCTATCCGGACCGACCCGGCCAGGAGCTACCTGGCAGGAATTATCGGTGACCAAATTGGCGACACACTTGCCAAATCACTCAGCGTTGAGTTCTCGCAGCAGACCACCAAGGGGCTTTTCACCGTCATCATCGAACTCGGTGATGCTTTTGGCGAGGCAGCAGATGCCGCAACCGAGGTGTCTGATGCAACGACGACGCTCTCCGAGGGCATCACCACCCTTTCTGGAGAGATGCCCACCCTCACGAAGGGTGCGAACGATTTAGCTTCGGGGTATACGACCTTTGATGAAGGTGTACAGGAATACACCGACGGAATCACGGCTCTCTCTGATGGGCTCGATGCTCTGAGTGCAGGAACAAGCGGATTGGCGGACTTGAACAGTGGGATCAGCACCTTCACCAACACGACCACCACGCTGTCTAATGGACTCAGTGCCGTGTTGCCTAATGTTGCCGATGGCCCGGTCAAAGACCAACTCACCGCCCTGATTTCGGGTCTTGCCAGCCTGGCTGGCAGCGGGCCAACTTTGGCTGCTGGCGCGAATACCGCTCTTACCGGCATCACTTCGGGGGTCACCAGTCTCGATAAGGGTGCTGACGCACTGGATGAAGCAGGGGTGGAACTGGCAGAAGGCTCCGCCGAGATCGCAACCGCCACGAAAGACTTTGCCGCCGGAATCGACGACCTGGCTGAGGGAATTGGTGAACTTGATTCGGGTGCAGGAGAACTCGCCGAAGGAGTCCTGGAGTTCGCCGAAGGCCTGAGCGATGGCGCCCAAGAGATCCAAGACTCTGGGACACGTGTTCCCAGCGAAGAGCGACTGGATGTGTTGAGCTCGCCCGTTGTTTTTGATGCAGAAGATCGGACCGGATCGGTCAGTGTTCCGGCCACTCTGGGCAGCATTATTGTTCCCCTGGGGCTCTGGCTCGTGGTTCTCACCACCTTGTTGCTCAGCCCTCACCTGTCCTCCAGAAGCCTGAGTGCCACAACCCCCGTCTCCTCGCTGATGCGCCACAGCTTGAGCCCCCTTTTAGCGCTCGGCGGAATCCAGGTGCTCATCGCCCTGGCCCTCCTCCACACCCTGGGCGGAGCCAGCTGGTCCACGGTGGGAGTCAGTGCGCTGGTGATTGCCTCTGGGCTCTTTGCCTACCTCGCCCTTCACTACCTCGTCTGGGTGTGGAAAGCGTCGTGGCTTCCCGCTCTCTCCCTCGCGCTAGCTGCGCTGCAGGTAGCCAGCGTGGAAACTCTGGTCCCCACCGAGATTTTCCCCGCTCCCTACCGCCTACTCGAGGGCCTCACCCCACTGTCATGGTTTAGTGACGCCCTTCTCGCTGCCGTCTCAGGCGGTGAGGGCTCCAGAATCCTCGCTGGCGTTCTCTCGCTTCTCGCGGTAGGAGCGCTGGCAACGCTCGTGAGCGTGCCCGTGCTCAAGAGCCGTCAACGCTCCGCCCAGATGCTCGCACTGGGCCTCACCAGCGCTACCCGCTAGAACACAGCTTTAGGCGGGGAGGCTCTAGCTCAAAATGTCCTTGGAGGCGAAGCGGCCATAGGCCAGAGCACCAAACACGGCGACATAGCCCAGTTGTAACAGGGCATTGGAGCCGAAGCTGGAAAGCTCGATCGGCTGACGCAGGATGTCTGCAAAATCGAGCCAGTAGTGGGTAAAAAGCCATTCGTGAAGCCAGGCAAACTGGGGCAGATTATCCAAAATCTGGCTTACGCCACTGGTCACCAACACACCTGTCATCGCGCCGACCGGGATAGTGGTGAGAGTGGAGATGAAGAGCCCGATGGCCAGCATCCCCGTCATCGAGACCGTGGTGTACAGGGCAACCAATGCCATCCGGCCCATGGCCTCAGACACGTTAATAACATCACCGCTCAGCAGGGTCACTGGCCCCACCGGAAAAAGAATGGCACCGATAAGCGCTCCCGCAATCATCAGCGTGAACGTGCCCGCAAGCGTAAAAGCGAGGGTACCCAGATATTTGACGACCAACAGGCGGAGCCTGCTCACCGGGGCAATCAGCAGGTATCGAAGGGTTCCCTGGCCTGCCTCACCGGCAATCGTGTCACCCGACACCACAGAAATGGTCAAGGGCAGAAACAGCGGCATGGCCAACAGCATCGCCGTGAAGCCCGTAAAAAGGCCGTTTTGCGTAACCCGATCGAGAAAGGGCGGACCTTCTCCCGGGGCAAGTCGCTCGGAGCTCAGAGCCACGGCGAGAGCCAAAACAATGGGGATCAGCGCGATGGCCGCAAGCATGGCCCAGGTTCGTCGCCTGGTGAACATCACCTGAAGCTCAGAGAGCATCAAGGACAAACCCACGGATCTAGCGAACAACATCAAACCCTTCGCCGGTGAGCTCCACAAAGTACTCCTCCAGTGTCGGGCGCTCCAGTCTAATTTCGCTCACACCGACCCCAGCATTCACCAAAGCCGCGGTCAGCGCGGCAACGTCACAGGTGGGTGGGACTACCGAGGTGAGGGTCAGTCCCCGCACGCTGGGGTCATCGATGCCGTGGGTGGCCAGGACACTCGTCGCTGTATCGAGTAGGTCCACGCACACCACTAATCGGGTATTTCCTTGGTCCCGCAGGTCATTGAGCGACCCCTGGGCCACGAGAAGACCCGCGTTCATCACGGCCAGGTGGCTGCAGAGCTGCTCAATCTCGACCAGCAGGTGGCTGGAGACAAAAATAGTGATTCCTTCTTCCGCGAGGCTGCGAATAAGGTTTCGAACCTCCCTGGTTCCCTGCGGATCCAGTCCGTTGGTGGGTTCATCCAACATCAACAGGTCCCGGGGTTTAAGCAGGGCGTTCGCTATCCCCAAACGTTGCTTCATTCCCAAGGAGTATTGCCCAGCCTTTTTCTCCGCAGCATTAGACAACCCCACCCGATCGAGTGCTTCTGCTACCCGTTGCGCTCTGGTCGAAGAATCGGAAAACCGATCTGCTGAATCCAGCCGTTTGAGGTTGTCCGTGCCGGAAAGGTAAGGATAAAAGGCTGGTCCCTCGACCAGCGCCCCCACGCGGGGAAGTGCCTTCTCAGCCTCCCTGGGGATGGAGTAACCCAAGACAGAAATTGTTCCCGAAGTGGGTCCCGCCAACCCCAACAGCATGCGAATCGTGGTGGTCTTGCCCGAACCATTAGGCCCTAAAAACCCGAAGACGGACCCCGTGGGAACTTCCAGCGCCACATCGTGCACAGCGTCATGAGCGCCAAAAGTTTTCGTCAGTCCCGCGGTTTCGATGGCCAGTGGGCCAGCGTGTGACACTTAGCGTGCCGCGAGGCTCTGCAAGTGCGCGATCGTCACCGAACCGGCAAATATTTCACCCGAATCCGTCACCAACACATTGAGAATCGGCGTGCTGAAGACGACTCCGCCCGCAACTTCGGTCACCAGGTCGGCAAAAAGTTCGGTCTCGAGCATCTCCAGTGGGATGTCAGAGGGAACCTGCGCCAGATACATGACGCTTTCCCACTCATCCCCGAGAAGCTCGGGAGAAGGCATGCCCTCCGCCTCGGCCGCAGCGCGGAGATCCGCTCTCAGCTGCTCACGGTCGGCTTCGGTCAGTGTTCGACCGGCATACTCCGCCTGCAAGGCCCTGAGTGCCTGGGGAACTTCTTCCACAATCACCGTCGTGCCCGGTGGCGGGGTGAAGCTAAAGATATCCGCGTCGGGTGTGGCGAATCGAATGGATTCGAATCCCACTTCAAACGCTGCTTCACTTTCCTCGCGGGAAAAGACCTTGACATCTAAGGCCATCCCGGTTTCTGAATCCACCGACACCACCACCTGGTCGATCAGAGACACGGAGGAGTTGGGGGAGACAATCAATTGGTAAGCACTCCGACCAGCTACCTCGTGGTCTTGACCAACCGAGACGGTGCTGGAGAGCCTGGCTTCATCGAGAAGGGCGTTCACGAGCGCTTCCGGGCTCGCCAACTCTTGCTGCCACTGTCGCTTCGCGTCCTCGAGTGAAGACTGAGTCACATCATCGGCGGAGCCACTCCATGCGGTCGCTGCAGCCGCGTTGTATACCCAGAAACCATCCTCGGTCACCAGCAGGTCGCGTTGACCCATCTGGTCCATCACCTGAACACGCATCCCCAGGTCGGAGGCAAAAACCCTCATCGTGTGGGTTCCCGCGGCAAGCTCCACCAGCTGGGTGAGGGCGTTTTGTTCAATAAGTTGAGGGACAAAGTCTTCGAAACCTTCTGGCATACGTTCAGCCATGTCATCCACCGCATCCTGAGACATCATCGACGACATCTCGAGTGCCGGCAACCCCAGGTTGGAGGTCTTTACCACGGTGCCAGAGAAGTCCACCATTTCACCGTCCATGATCAGCAAGAGCTCTTCTGCGGTGACATCGGGCAGATCAATGGCGCTTGCGGGAGCGGCGGCAAAAATTGCACCGGCTGCGATTACGGAGGGGGCGACAAATGCGGCGGTCCACTTGGCAGAAATTTTCACAAAGCTTCTTTCGTTGGCGTTGCCCCAGTGTACGAAGCGGAGCTTAGAGGTGACTGAGTCATCTGACTGAGTTTCCTGGCAACCCCGGCCAACCAGCCAGCGCCAGTAATTCCGTCAATCGGGGGGTGGTCTGCAGCAGGCCATACTCCGCAAAACTGACGTATCGAGCCTCTTCGGCGTCATCTCCCGCGCAGAGTGTTCCCCCGAGCACCCTCACCCGGAAACAGTGGATGTCATAGTCGGCATCCTCGCTCAGCGCCACCGACACATTCCACACCTGCTCCAACACCTCAACATCGAGAGCCACCTCTTCGACCATCTCTCGAACCAGCGCTTGGACGAGGGTCTCCCCCGGCTCAACGCTGCCCCCGGGAACAGACCACAACCCTTTGGCTGGTTCGTGTCCCCGCTTAATGAGCAACACCTTGTCGCGGGAATCCACCGCGAGTGCACTCACGGCGAGCACCCGTCTCATTCTCATGTGCTCTTTCTTCCACTCAGGGGTGGCCGAGCGAGGGCGACTCGGGTGCGCACAGGCTAATCCCGCTGGGAAAGCTGGAGGGAGAGGGAGTACACCCTCAGTGCGGTGTCTCGCGCCGCAGCGAAATCACCACGATCAAAGTGCTCCTGAAGAAACTGAGCCTGGGTGCTCACCTGCATCACCAACTCGTTTTCTGTCATTTCTCCGACTCCCGAGGGCTCGGAGGGCACCATAAGCTCGCTGACTAAACCAGACAGGGGGCTGGCCTTGCCCACCTCCAGGCGTTCCATGCGCGAAAGAATGACCATTGCTTCCCGACTGAGGTGTCGAGTGTCCCCTCGCTCCAGCGAACCCTTGAGAGCGCGAATTTCCTGCCAGGCCAGGTCGTAGTTTCGCTCCCTGGTGTTTTCATTGACAAGATCGTAGACCTCCTTTGACACCACGCCCGGTGGAGAAGAGCATCCCATAAGCCCGCCCAACACTGCGAACCCAAGAACCACCTCAGCTCCCCGGATACGCATCTTGGCCCTCATACGGAAAGGGTATCGAGACCGGCTGAAAGAGCACGCTACGGATTAGAGCCGAGGCACCCGCCACACGACAAACCAGACCAGCCTGCGCGTTCCCGGGAGATTTTTTCGCCCGGCTTTACACTGGGGGTGTGAATCCCCTCGATATCGCTTTGGTCGTTGCCGGACTCGTGTTGTTAGTCCTCGGCGGCGAATCGCTTGTCCGAGGCGCTTCCTCATTTGCTACCCGACTGCGAATTTCCCCTTTAGTCATAGGGCTCGTGGTGGTATCTGGTGCCACCTCAGCCCCTGAGCTGGCCGTGACCATCGGGTCTGTGCTGCAGGGCGAGCCAGGCCTGGCAGTGGGAAACGCGGTGGGAACAAACATTGCCAACATTCTCCTGATTTTGGGTATCTCTGCGATCATCAGCCCGTTACTGATAAAGCGGCAAATTGTTCGATTTGATCTTCCCGTCATGCTGGGCCTGACTATCATTTTTGTGATTGTCAGCCTGGACGGACGACTCAGCGCACTCGATGGGGGTGTGCTCCTGACAGGCCTCCTCGCGCATGCGGCCATCAGCCTTGTGCTGGGGCGTCGGGAGGCAAATCTCCAGAACTCCACCCCTGTCTCGCTTCCTTTTGGAGCGAAACCCGTGCCGCTGTGGCTTGCGGGGGTCGCCCTGCTGACGGGAATTGGGCTGCTGGTACTTGGTTCACAGTTCTTGGTGAACGGAGCAGTGGGCATCGCTTCCTCGTTGGGGGTCAGCGGGCTGGTCTTGGGGCTCACCGTTGTGGCTCTCGGGACCTCACTGCCCGAACTCGCTACCGCCATCGTCGCACTGCGTCGGGGCGAGCGCGACATGGCGGTAGGAAATATCGTGGGCAGCAACATCTTCAACATTGGGATGGTGCTCGGTGTTCCCGCCATGTTCTTCGACGGGGGTATCCCCATTCCTGCCGCCGCCATCGCTTTGGATATGCCTTTGATGTTGGCGGCTGCGATTGCTTTAATGCCCATCGCATTCACCGGCTTCGTCGTGGCGCGTTGGGAGGGGATATTCTTCGTCCTCCTCTACCTGGCCTACATGCTGTACGTCGTGCTGGCGGCAAGCGAACACGACTCAGCGGCCGGGTTCACCACCGTGATGCTGTGGTTCGTTTTGCCTCTCGTGGGAATAACGCTGGTGGCCCTCACCGCTTACGAAATCGGCTTACGCCGCGGAACGACGGAGGGTCGGTTGAAAAAACCGTCATGACGCTTTCGCCCCCATCCAGCCCACTTGAGGAAAGAAGACCGTGAAGACACCGCGCACTATCAGGAAAATCGTTCGTCTCACTGCCCGTATAGCCCTGGGGCTCGCTCTCCTCTACGCGGGAATTGGGCACCTCACGTATTCACGGCTGGAATTCCAGGCCCAAGTCCCGGTCTGGCTTCCGCTCGAGGCCGATTTCGTCGTTCTCGCCTCGGGTGTTGTCGAGATTCTTCTGGGGTTAGGCCTCCTCACCTGGGGAAAGGTGGTGCCGATGACGGGGTTGGCAGCTGCCGCGTTTTTCATCGCCATATTCCCCGGCAACATCAATCAATTTGTTGAAGGAATCGATGCCTTCGGACTTGATTCCGACCAAGCTCGCCTGACGAGACTCTTTTTCCAACCCCTGTTGGTGGTGTGGGCGCTGTGGTCTACTTCGGCGGTATCTTTTGCACGGTCGCTTCGCGAGCGATCTTCGTGAATGGTTTTGCAGGGGCCTTCAGTGGGACGTGTGTTTTTCGAAGTCGCCGGGAGGTAGCAGTTTGGTCACCGGTGACAAAATGGCCGAGAGAATCATGAGCGCCAAGGGGATGGAGAAAGCGGCATAGATTCCCGCCACTTCCCCAAGGCTGCCCAGTGCTGGCCCAACAGAAATACTCGAGATGTAGACAACGGTGATGATCATGTTGATTCTGAAAGGAGCCTTGCGTGGATCATCGCTCATGGCGGCAACGGCCATGGGGAAACCCATTGACATGCCCAATCCCCACAGCACAAGGCCCAGGAAAGGCAGGGCGATAACTTCTCCCAGCATGAAGACAAGGATGCCAGCAGACGTCACAAGGGTCGAGATAAGGACGGTGGGGAAGCGTCCAATCGCTTCGACAACGAAGCCCCCGAAGACACGACCAATGGTGATGACAATCCAAAAAACTCCGAAGGCGAAGGCGGCTGCAGATCCCGAAAACCCGGAAACGGTCAAAGCAATGGGAACCCAGGTTCCGGCTGAAATTTCCGCCATGATGAAGGAGAAACCGATGAGGGACACGAGAATAGTTCGTTTCTCTTTCCACACCGCCAAAGACATTTTTCGCTCTTCGCCTTTGGGCCGTGACACTGGCTTATCGCGGTTGGGGAATTGCAACGAGGCAGCCACGGCAAGGACCGCCACGATTGCCGCCACGAGCAAGTAGTTAGCCGTGAGGCTCCAGCCTGCGTCAATCGCGAGGGATGCCCCCGCTGCCCCCAGGAGCATGCCCATTCCAAAGGCGCTGTGGATCGCTGGGAACAAACTCTTTTTCGACACCCGGTCGACCGCGGTGCCCTCAAAGTTTCCGAGGAAGTCGGCGATAGCCATCGGAAGGCCCATCGAAAAAAGCACGATGGCTGACACCAATAGGTTCCCACCATCGAGGGAAAAACCTAGGATCGCGAGGCTAGCAGCCCCCAGGGTAAAAATCCCAATGCCCGAAGCGGTAGAACCAAAACGAACGGTGAGCACGTTGGCAAAGAGAATTCCGGCGAGACCACCCAGCGGGAACAGCATGACGAATAGTCCCATTTGCACGGTATTCAGGGCCAGTGCCTCTTGAACCTCTGGTGCGCGCGAAAGCCATGTCGAAAAAAGCAAGGCGCGGGCAAAAAACAAGCCGGCAGCGGCGAAAAACCACAGCAAAACATTGGGTGGTGCGACGGGTGATGACACGGATGTTGGTCCTAATCTCTGGTCTGGTTGCGGGTGCCAAGTGAGGTGTTCGTGAGCTTCAGACCACAGACACTCGTTCTTGGATAAGCATAGGTCCCGGTGGTCTCGGGGGACGGGAGGGACTAGCCGAAAAGAACTTGCACACCGACTGTCAGCAGGGGGGCGATGATGAGCGCTGGCAGCATATCCGCCACAGCTACGGCGCGCAGATTGAGTAGGCGCAGCCCTACCCCCAGCAACAGCACTCCCCCGGTAGCGGTGAGGGCCGCAATCGCCGCACCCGACATGACCGAGCCAACGCTAAGGGCAAGCACCGTCAAGAGGCCCTGCCAGATACCGACTGGTATGGCCGAAAAAGCGACACCCCAACCCAGCGAGGCGGCAAACGCGATTGACGCAAAGCCATCAAGCGTCGATTTCAGCGCCAGCTGATCGATTCCCTGACCCGTGCCATCCTGGAAAGCTCCCAGAATCGCGAGGGGCCCGATGGCAAAGACCAGCGACGCGTCAACGAAGCCGTTAATGAACCGCTGCCGGCCCGTAACCGCAAGCGGCGCGTCAATCAGTCCTTCCAAGGGCAACGCATCGCCAGAGCCCACCGTGGAGTCAGGGAAAGAACTGCGGCCTTTGCCCGCCAGAGTGTTTTGCAGCCATCCGCCAAAGCGTTCGAGTTGGGACTCGATGCCAGCCAGAGACCCGATGATGCTGCCGATCAAAAGAGCCCCGATCACGACGAGAAAAGTACCCCCGGCGCCCACCACACCCACGAACTGGGCATCCGTGAGAGAAACGAGGTTCAATCCACCCAGCACGAGGGTCACGAGGCCTAGAGCATCCGTGACAACTCGGCTGGTGCGCTCGGGCAATCGCTTGCCCACAAGGACACCGATGGTTGCGCCCACCACGATGGTGGTGATGTTCAGGAGGGTGCCGAGTCCAATCACCGCTCAAGGCTAATCGTTGCCGTGCCCCCGGGGAACCAGGTGGCCCGCTGTCGTCCCCGTTACCACCAGCCAACTGACGGCGTACACAGAGCAGTTACTCACACGCCATCGATAGCCTGGAGTGATGAACGCACTGCGCATATTCCTTTCACGAGTTGACGCCACGGTGATCGGATTGATGGACAAAATTGGATTGCCCTTCCTTCGCGTGGGAATTGGTGTGGTGTTCATCTGGTTTGGGGCTCTCAAACCACTGGGAATAAGCCCCGCCGAAGAATTACTCGCTGCGACCGTCTATTGGTGGACTCCCGAGATCGTTGTCCCTGCCATCGGGTATTGGGAAGTGCTCATTGGGGTCACCTTTCTCATTCCCGCTCTCACTAGGGTGGCAATCTTCTTATTGGCTCTCCAGATGCCAGGAACCTTTCTTCCGCTGGTTTTGCTTCCTGAAGTCTGCTGGGACGATTTCCCGCTGGGCCTCACCTTGGAAGGGCAATACATCGTGAAGAACCTCGTCATTATTGGTGCCGCTTTGGTGATTGGTTCACGCGTGAGCGCTCTGCGAGCAAGCAAGCGCAATCGCGAACGCCAAGCCGCAACCCAGGCCACAAGCTAAACCTGGAGCAACCAGGCCCCCTGGGTTCGCGGACGGAACATGAACCAGCAACCACAAGATTATTAGCCTGCGCTGTGGAGAAAGAGCGTGAGAGGAAGTCCTCTAGACGCCCACAAAAAGTCGCCCAAGCACTGACCTCTCGCCACATCTACTCAGTCAGCCTGAACCCTGCGCGAGCTCAGGCCTTTCCGCCAGGACGAAAAGCTGCGAACCGAGCCGCTGTGCGGGGCTCGCAACCACCGGTAAGGGTGAATTTCTGCAAGCCGTGTGAATTTTGCGAATGACGGCACCGGTGCAAATGTCACAGCAACATCGTGCTGTGACGCGTAGTCATAAGGGTCTCCCAGGAGAACAATGACTTCGCGTCGGGTGGCCAAATCGTTGAGGGTTTGCAGATAAAACCCTATTCGGCGGGAACTCAACTGAAGTTTCCGGAGGGCTGGGGCGTTGAAAACAAAAACGGCAGGCAAATTAGGGTGCGCTACCAACGCTGGATCCTCATCCCCCAGTGAGTCAATGGTCAGCAGAACGCGATCTGGTGCGCGGACGTGCAAGGGTGTTTGAGGCCCAGCAGTGTTGCCGCTATCAGGGTCACCATCAAGCAGTGGCTCACTCGACAGAGCATGCGGGGAATCGGTATGAGGAAACTCTTGGATCGGGCATGTGTTCTTCAGCGGACATCGGTTACACAAACCCGGCGCCCGTTTTTCTACCTGCCACCGGGCAAACCCGTAGGGTTTGCCCGTCCCTGCCCCCACCGTCCATTGCCAACCCAGCAGGTTTGCCGCTCGAGACCCATCAATAAGTTCCCGATGCATACGCTCTTGCCCGTGGAGCCACCCCCCGCCATTTCTCACACTCCAGTGGGAGGCAAGCCACATTCTGCTCTGATTTACCAGCCAACCATCGTGTTCTAGTTCAGACACGACCTCATCAACACAGAGCATCTCGCGGTCCCACCCCTCGCCAGGTGAATCCCATGGGGCCTCGAACCTGAGGTTTTCAAAGAGCCGCGCCCCCACCCTGGCGTAGAGGTGTCGGGCATACTCCTGCCAGAGCAACTCGTCTTGATATTTTTCTCGATCCCTGGGTGGGGCTGTCTTGACCTGACGCCACACCGAATCCAGGGTGAGAATGTTGTGGCGAAGGTAAGGCGAGAGAACACTTGCTCCCCGGGATGACGCGGGAAAGACTTGAGACCGCCGCGATGCGTAGCCCGTAATGTCAAGCGCTGCCAGAGCCGCATCAGCTGCGGTCTGCCCTCCTGCGATGGAGCTGAGCCGCAGGTCCCCCGAATAAAGACCAGTAAAATCGCGCTCAATAACGGTCTGAGGGTCGACCGAAATATCGAGAACGGAACTTTTCATCAGCCATAGGCTAGCGCCCACCCAGAAGGGTTCCCTGGGCGGCGACGGGGAATGAGGAGCAAGGGAATCGGGAGCGGACGAGGGGCTGAAACTTGTACCCGACGGATTATGAACTCGATGCCTAGGCATTAGCTGGTGTTGCAGGCTGTTAGCTGACGGTGCGGATGCCCGTCTGACAGAGGAGTCGCTACATTCTCGGGAAAGAGAGGAGCCGGTCTTTACGCAATAGGCTCGAAAGATGGCGCTTTCATCAACATCA
>Ga0209284_10000697_pt1 | contig 54321 bp, 29 predicted proteins | sample FRY03_FD_187211 | JGI IMG/M metagenome (GOLD analysis project Ga0209284, IMG submission 187211) | Freshwater microbial communities from Lake Fryxell liftoff mats and glacier meltwater in Antarctica - FRY-03 (SPAdes) (version 2) | ecosystem: Environmental > Aquatic > Freshwater > Ice > Glacier...
TTGTTGTTGTTATTGGTAATCAAACCAAAATGGTCGAACTTACTTCTACCAAAGTCCCACCACGCTGGGGTGAGGATCATTTGCTGCCCCGTATGCCTGATGGCCGTGGATTTATGGCGGGTGTGATGGGGCCAGGCGGTACTATTTATAAAGTGGATCCAGAAGGCAAAAAGTGGGAGCTTCTCAGCGTTGGTTTTCGTAACCAGTATGACGCTGCTTTTAACCGTCAGGGTGAGTTATTCACTTACGATGCAGATATGGAATGGGATTTCAACACGCCTTGGTATCGCCCAACTCGTGTGCTTCATGTCACCAGTGGTTCAGAGTTTGGCTGGCGTAACGGTGCGGGAAAATGGCCTTCCTACTATGCCGACAGCTTGCCTTCGGTAGTCGATATTGGCCCTGGTTCCCCCACTGGAGTAACTTTTGGATACGGTGCTAAGTTTCCTGCAAAATATCAGGAAGCACTTTTTATCTGCGATTGGAGCTACGGAAAAATGTACGCCGTGCATCTTTCTCCTTCTGGTAGTTCCTATAAATCTGAACTTGAGGAATTTGTTTCTGGTACCCCATTACCTTTGACCGATGTTCTGATTCATCCAAAAGATGGGGCAATGTATTTTACAATCGGTGGAAGAAAAACAAAGTCAGGTTTGTATCGTGTTACTTATGTTGGAGCTGAATCAACTGCACTTTCAAAAGTGGATGATAAAGGTTCTGAAGAAAGAGCAATTCGCTTGGGCCTTGAGAAAATGCACGCCCCTAATCACCCCGAGGCGGTTGCTAAAGCTTGGGATTATCTTGGCCATTCAGATCGTTTCATTCGTTTTGCAGCCCGTGTTGCACTCGAGCATCAGGATGTAAAATTGTGGAAGGAGAAAGCTCTGAATGAAAAAGATGCGAATAAAGCAATTCCTGCTTTGCTTGCCTTGGTGCGAAGTACTTCATCTGATCCGCAACATAAAAAGGAAGAGGTAGACCAAAAATTAAAGTCTCAGATAATCGTATCGTTACAGAAAATCGCATTCGAAAATCTGGATGATACTAGAAAACTAGATTACCTCCGAACTATGGGAGTTTTATTCGTTCGCATGGGAAATGTGGACGAAACCATTAGCCGTGAACTTATAACCAAGCTTGATCCTCAGCTTCCAAGTAAAAATAAGACGGTGAATTCGGAGCTTTGCCAGATTCTGGTTTATCTGCAGTCGCCCACGGTTGCAGTTAAAGGAATAAAACTGCTTGGGGAAGCTACTACACAAGAAGACCAGATGGAAATTGCCCGAGCTTTACGAATGCTGAGAACAGGATGGACCCCAGAGCTTAAGAAAGAGTATTTCTCGTGGTTTATCAAGGCGGGTGGTTATAAAGGCGGTATGAGTTTCGGGAATTTTGTTGAAAATATCAAACGCGATGGCCTAGCTATGCTTTCCGAAAAAGAAAAAGAAGATCTTAAGCCTATTCTTGAAGCAAAGCCCGCCTTGACTGAAATTGCGGCTCCTGCGGTTAAGCGCGACTTTGTCAAAAACTGGAAAATGACAGATCTTTCCACAGACAAGCTGGATGCAAATCTGGCTGGTGGTAGGAACTATGAAAAGGGTAAACGCTTGTTTGCAGAAACCCGTTGTATTTCCTGCCACCGTTATGAAAATGAGGGCGGGGGGCAGGGCCCCGATCTTACAACCGCTGCCGCTCGATTCAGCAAACGCGATCTCCTCGAATCTATCATTGATCCTAATAAGGTCATCAGCGATCAATATGCAGCAGTAATCATCAGCACCGATGATGGAAAATTAGTCACCGGTAGAATTATCAACCTTTCGGGAAATAACATTATGGTTAATACCGATATGTTTAATCCCACTGCAATTACTGTTGTTGATCATCGCAAGGTTGAAACCATCGCAACTTCCAAAGTTTCCATGATGCCTGCTGCACTTATCGACACGATGAAAGAGGAAGAAGTATTTGATCTGCTGGCTTATATTCTTTCCCGGGGAAATCCTGCAGGTCCTATGTTTGCCAAATAAGGAGCCTAACGATGTTCAAGCTTAAATCTGCTTGGGTTTTTCTTGGGTTTGTTATCGTGGCGATTGTTGGTGATCTTGCAAAATTACCTGCTGCCCCCGAGGTTCCCAAACCAAGTGGATACAAGGAAGTGCAACTGAACGGCCATAAGTTCAAGCTTCCTGTTGGCTTTGATATTACTGTTTGCGTATCGTCTGATGTGGTTCCACGGCCTATCACTGCAGCGTTTGATGACCAAGGCCGGCTTTATGTCGCAGATTCTTCCGGATCCAATGAGAAGTCGACGGTTCAACTTGAGAAAAAACCGCATCGCATTTTGAGACTCGAAGACAAAGACGGCGATGGTAAGTTCCAACACTCCACGGTTTTTGCAGATAATATGATGTTGCCTGAAGGCACAATGTGGCTTGATGGCTCGCTTTATATTGCAGCACCCCCTTCAATTTGGAAACTTACCGATAAAGATGGCGATGGGATTGCAGAAGACCGAGTTGAGTGGTTTCAAGGTAAAACTCTAACAGGTTGTGCCAACGATTTGCACGGTCCTTATGCTGGCCCCGATGGCTTTATCTACTGGTGTAAGGGGGCTTTTGCCAAGCAGGAATACAAGCTTTCTGGTAACACTCCTTTAAATACCAAAGCTTCTCATATCTTTCGTTCTAAGCCAGATGGCACAGCTTTTGAACATGTGATGACTGGCGGTATGGATAATCCCGTTGATGTTACTTTTACACCCTCGGGCGAAAGGATTTTTACCACCACTTTTTTTCAGCACCCTGCTAATGGTTTACGCGATGGTCTCATTCATGCTGTTTATGGCGGCATTTATGGCAAGGTTCACGATGTCCTCAACGATCAACCTTGGACTTCTCCCGAAGTTATGCCTGTCCTTTCTCATCTTGGGGCCGCTGCACCTTGTGGCTTGCACTCCTATGAGTCCAACACTTTTGGCAAAGAATATACTGGCAATGTTTTTGCTTGTCTTTTCAATATGCGCAAAGTTACTAGGCATCAATTGGATTACCAGGGGGCAGGCCTTGCTTCCAATCATTCCGACTTTCTGGTTTCTGATCAGATCGATTTTCATCCTACCGATGTGATTGAAGATGCAGATGGTTCTCTCTTAATAGTAGATACAGGCGGTTGGTATAAGCTCTGCTGCCCAACTTCTCAATTGGTGAAGCCAGATATTAAAGGCGCTATTTACAGAGTTCGAAAATCTGGAGCTGCCGTCGTTCCCGATCCTTATGGATTGAAAATAAATTGGAAAAACCCTCAGACAACGGATTTGGTGAAATTGCTCGCAGATGGGAGACCAATTGTAAGAAAAAAAGCTGCGGATGCTCTTTCAAAAAAGGGCGATGCGGCTGTCGCTGAAATTCTAAAAACAAATCGTTCGCTTAAAGAAGCTACAGCTAGAAATGCTTGCGTTTGGGCACTTTGTAAAATTGGCTCTTCTAATGCGCTTTTAGCCTTGCAAACTTTTCTCGTAGATCCTTCCCCTGATGTTCGTATTGCTTGTTTAAATGCTCTTTCTCTGCACCGCAGTGCTGAAGCAAAAGATGTTGTTCGTAAATTGTTAAAGGATGGCAGCTTACCAGAGCAGCGACTTTCTGCTGAAATATTAGGCAGAATCAAAGACAAAGAAGCTATTCCCTTAATTCTTTCAGTTGCAGGTAAAACGACCGACCCTGTTTTATTGCACTCCCTCACCTATGCTCTTTACGAAATTCATGATTTTAATTTAGTCAGAGCGGGGCTTGAAGATAAATCACCGAAGGTTAAAAGGGTTGCCCTTCACGCTTTGGAATTGATCGAACCTGCAAAAATGAAAGTGGAGTTTGTGCTTCAAGATTTAAATAGCCCAGATAAATCGCTTCGAGATTCTACATGGTGGATTGTTTCTAGGCATTCGGAATGGGGTAATAGTATCGCGCCCTATTTACAATCTGCCCTTGATAAAGGTAACGATGATCCTAGTGCGAATTCTGATTTATTTAACCGATTGGGGAGCTTGCATCAGGCAACTTTAATCTCTGGAATTCTTTCAAACCTAGTTCTAGATGAAACTCGAAATGTTGAAATGCGGAAACTTGCACTTCGTACTATGGCTTCTTCGGGTGCCAAGGACCCTTCCGAATCTTGGGTCTTATCTATCACCAAGGCGATAAGTTCTAATGATAAATCCCTTGTGATGGAAGCTCTTAAAACATTAAAGTTATTGAAACTTAGTTCTACAAAGTTAGCTTCGGTGATGGGCGCAGTTCAAACGATTGCATTAAATAATAAAAAAGATGCCGACCTTAGATTACTTGCTTACTCAGTTTTTTCTTCTGGATTTGCAATATCAGACGAAGATTTTGATTCACTTTTTCTAAAAGGTTTAGCAAACGATAAACCGGTATCGAATAGGATCTCCACCGCAGAGGTTTTAAGTAAAAGTAAACTTACTAATAAGCAGATGATGACTCTTACTACTGTATTTGAGAAAGCCAGTCCTGTTGAAATCGATCGGTTGCTTGATGTTTATACAGGAATTACTGAAGAAACCGCTGGGTTAAAGCTTGTTGCAGCGTTAAGAAAATCTCCATCGATAGGTTCGATACGGGTTGAAACGATTAAGGAAAAGTTGAAGAAGCTTGGGCCTGAGGTGCAGAAAGAAGTCGAGAAGTTGGGATTGGAAATCCGGGTCCAGACCTCGCGACAATATGAAAAGCTAGAGGCAATTCTTCCCATAGTAGCCCAAGGAAATATCCGCAACGGGCAGGCAGTTTTTCAAAGCGCTAAGGGTGCGTGTATTGTTTGTCACGCAATGGGATATTTGGGAGGTAAGGTCGGACCCGATTTGACCAGAATTGGGCAGATTCGGAGTGAACGCGATTTATTAGAGGCGATTCTTTTTCCTAGTGCTAGCTTTGTTCGAAGTTATGAACCGTTGAAAATTGCTACTTCCTCGGGTAAGATTTTTCAAGGTCTTATTAAATCAGAGTCTAGTGAAGATATAGTTCTGGTTACCGGCCCCGACCAGCAGATCCGTATTTTGCGTGCCGATATCGAAGTAATGGAACCAGGGATTGTTTCGGTAATGCCCGCTGGACTTGAACAACAATTTAGTGCTCAAGAGTTAGCAGACCTCGTAGCTTTTCTTAAAGCTTCAAAGTAAATTACTGGACTTTTACAAACTTGAGTTTGCTCTTGGCAAAATAAGCAATTGGGTTCATTTCGGCTGGCAGAATATCGTTTATTGTGGAACAAGATGAACCGGATCATTCAATCGATGTATGCGCTCTCCGTGCGTTTCCAGTAGTGCAACAAGTGCACCTTCGCACGCACCTAATCAATCACCTTCGGCGGCTGAACCGACTTCTGTGGCGAATCCATTTAATTTTTCTTTGAAATCGCGCCGAACCCCGGTTAAAATCTACATGGTGAAGAGAGGGGGAATCTCTTCCGTTCCGGCAATATGCTATTCCTGATTAGATAGAATCCGGATTAGCAAGAATGAAAAGCCGAGTTAGATGGAATTAATTCCATCTAATCATTGTTCGGCCCCTGAAATGGATTTTCTACCATGCCTAAACCAATACGTAGTTTACCAATAATCGCATTGCTTGCAATTCTCTTCACGGCTACTGCGGTGTCGGCACAATCTGGCGTTCAGACGCAACAGGATCAAACTCGACCTATGCGGCCAATCCAACCGACTGGCCAACTGGGAGCACTCGGAACATACCGGACAATTGAAGGCGTATTGTATGACGGCGGCGGCAAAGTGGAGTCGAACACCCTAGTTGTTGACGTCGTCGATGGGAAGCATGTCGATAAACCGATCTATATTTTCGTTAAGAATACCCACATCCAGGCGAAGGTACGATGTGTCCTAAAGGGTTATGAACTAGGCGAGATGATTGGTCGGCCTCCTGCCGAATACGCTCTAACGAAGGAACTCGGTGGAGACCCCAGCGAACTGGCCAAGCGTGATGCAATTGCTTGGCAGTGGCGTCCCTTTTTCGTCCCGCTCATCGCGACAGAGCCGCAGGGACTTGAAATATCAACGAAATGGGGCATAATCAAGCGATGAACACCGAGCAGCCGCCGATCACGCGGCTTGCCAATGGAGAGCGTTTCTCCGGCCGCCGGTAGAGTTTTCCAGATCCAGCTATCAGGTCATACAAAAACTGGGGTTGGCCTGAATTTGCAAAAGTTTAGTAAATAATTCTTTTGTAATCGAGTAGTAATCCTTTTGATTTACCTAGCTGTCCAGCCGCCATCTACGGTGATCAGGCTGCCTGTAGTATAACTGGAAGCTTTGCTAGCGAGGTAAATAGCGGCACCTTGTATTTCTTCCATTTCGCCCCAGCGTTCAAGTGCCACCGCCCCAATGATAAATTTCTTGGTGTTTTCATCGTCCTTAATCGGGATGTTCATGTCGGTGAGAAAAGGTCCTGGGCAGATCGCATTTACGGTGATGTTGAAGGGTGCAAGTTCCAGAGCTAAGGCACGAGTCATCTGTACCACAGCGCCTTTGCTGGAGGCATAAGGGGTGCGGTTTGCTAAGCCAACAACTCCCAGGGTGCTTGCAAGATTAATGATTCGACCTTGCTTTTGTTTTTTCATTTGAGGGACTACCGCTTTACTTGGAATCCAAGTTCCATCCACATTGGTTTGCATAACTTTTTTGAAATCGTCGTAGGAAAGTTCGTCGATTGGGCCTCGAATATTGATGCCAGCGTTGTTAATTAAGATGTCGATAGCACCGAATTCTTTAATTGTTGTTGCAATTGCTTTTTGAATCTCATCTTCCGAAGTGACTGTTGCGCTGATGGCGATAGCTTTTGTTTTGTATTCCTTGGCAATTTTTTCTGCAGCGGCCTGCCCTTCTTTTTGATTTCTGCTGATGATGACAAGATTTGCACCTGCAGAAGCTAACCCTTCCGCCATTGCAAGGCCCAAACCTTTGGAACCCCCAGTAACAATTGCGGTTTTGTTGGTTAGATCGAAAAGCTTGATTCCGGGAAGCATGATTTTAACTCCAAGATTGTAATTGTTTTAAATGAAATTACCGTAGGAATGGTTTTCTGACAAATTATTTTGATTTGTTGATTTCGATGCCCAAGATGGTTAGGTCATCTGAAGGTCTGCCTGGTTTGCACCAGTCTTTAACATCTTTCATTACTTGCTTGAATGATTTGGGCAACTTGGCATCACTTGATTTGTGTAAGCTGCTTTTCAAATTTTCTTTGCCAAAGGATTGCCTTTCAGGGTTGACCGCCTCAACGATTCCATCGGAATACAGCACCAAACGATCACCATCATGAAGCTGTAATTTTTCTTCAGAATAAACCGAGTCATCGAATAGACCAATGGGAATGGCGGGTTTATCAAGCACAATGGGGTTGCTTCCCTTGGAAAGGTAAATCATACCTGGGTGCCCGGCTAGGCAGTAGAGTAGTTCAAGGGTAGTTAAGTCTAAAACGCAATAGGCAATGGTGAAGAAGTTATCGCCCATGTTATCCATGGTGAATTTTTGGTTGAGGGAAGCGAGGATTTTCTGGGGCTTTTCAAGTAATTTGTTTCCTGCATCGCCTTGCAATCCGGTGATATGGCGGGAAACAGTCACGGATAAAAGGGCGGCAGGTGCACCATGCCCGCTTACATCAAGTACAAAAAATCCAACCTTGTTTGTGCCAATAGGGAATACATGCAGCATGTCGCCTGCGAGTTTTTCGTGGGGCTCAAATATCCAAGCGAAATTGACCCCCGGGAAGGTAGGCAAATCGTCGGGTAACTGGGCTTGCTGGATGGCAGCGGCTGCTTCAAGATCCCTATTCAATCTGCGATTTGCAATTTCCAGCTTTTCATTCTTGTCACCTAGGCTTTGTTTTAGATCCTCGATTTCCCGAAATGATTTGTTAAGCAATAAATGGGTTTGAATACGGGCAAAGGCAATGGGGAAATCAATCGGCTTGGTAATGTAATCGTTCGCTCCGAGTTCCAAAGCTGCAATAATATCTTTTGCCTCGCCCCTTGCAGTCATCATAATAATTGGGAGTTCAAGCGGTGTGAAAGTGGTTCTGGCTTTTTTTAATACTTCGACGCCACTGAATTTTGGCATCTTGGCATCCAGTAAAACGAGACTGAAATTATTACTCCCGATAAGTTCCAGTGCTTTCATGCCATTTTCAGTTGAAACAACTTGAAACCCTTTTTTCATTAATAATTTTACCAGTGTTTCGCGATTCCATGCATTATCATCCACCACAAGAATCATCGCACTTGGTGCGGTTTCTGGCTTATTTATTGCCGAAGCCTGAATTGAAGTCGAAACGCTACTCATATCTTTAAAAATTCTGTTCCAGTAATAAAATAGCTACATCGATACGGTAGCATAATTTGTAGGAATGTTCCATACTTTGGATAAATTTGCTTTTGGCTCATCCCTATTATTGTTTGGTATTGTTTAGGTTTCTTGCTTAATATTTAATAGATGCTAAGTTTTATTTTTCATTCATAATGATTTGTTGCCAATACTCTAAGGAGTGGTTATGTTTTTGGAAATAAGGTTGGGATTGATGTTAATGGGCGCTTTAGTGGCTTGTCAGGCAACTTTGTTTGCTTTGGAAAAAGAGGTTTTCACCCAAACTCCCGAAGTTATGGCATCGGCTGAAAATAAAGGCGCAACTTCCACTACGATTGCCAAGACTAAAAACCCCAAAGAGTTTGCAAAGGGTACCAATCCTTTTTGGATTTGGGGTGCAAATGCTAATACTAAATATTCATTAACTAAGGAATTTGCATGGACCGGGGGCAAAGCCAAAGTAAGGTTCGCCTGTGATAATATCGTAATATTGAAAATAAATGGCCAAGAAGTTGGTAGAAGTTCTGAATGGCAAAGCCCTGTTGAACTGGATGTTACCAAGGTTCTGAAGGACGGAAATAATTCGATTGAGGCTATCGTTGAAAATGAAGGGGGCATTGCTGGGTTCGTATTGAAAATGATCCTTACCTCATCCGATGGGAAGTCAACTTATTTGGTTTCTGATGATTCTTGGAAAGCTGTTGAAGCGGATAAGGCTAGGAAAGTTTCTGTTGTTAAAATTGTTGCCAAGCTGGGGGATAATCCTTGGGGCAATGTTTTAACTGGTGAAGGTGCTGGTGTGGGTGCTTCAGATTCTTCTTTTAAAGTCCCTGAAGGTTTTCAGGTTGAAAAGCTTTTTACTGTTCCAAAAGATAAACTCGGTTCTTGGGTTTGCCTAACGGTTGATCCTAAAGGGCGAATCATTGCTTCCGACCAAGGTGACAAAGGGCTATACCGAATTACTGTGCCTGCGCCAGGTGTTGCAGGGGACGTAAAAGTTGAAAAACTTGATGTCAAACTGAGCGGTGCACAAGGCTTACTTTTTGCGTTTGGTAGTTTGTATGTTTCTGTCAACGGTGGGCAGAGTGGGCTTTATCGCCTTCGCGATACCAATAATGACGATCAATTCGATGAAGTTGTTAAGCTTAAGGCTTTGCGTGGGGGTGGCGAACATGGGCCTCATGCCCTTAGGTTGTCTCCCGATGGTAAGTCGATTCTTGTGGCGTGTGGTAATCATACTCTTCCACCCGAAAATTTTAATGCCAGCAGATTGCCCAGTAATTGGGGCGAAGACCATTTGTTACCTAGGCAATGGGATGCAAATGGCCATGCACGGGGAATTTTAGCCCCTGGTGGCTATGTTGCCAAAACTGATCCCGAAGGTAAAACTTGGGAAATTATGACTAGTGGCTATCGCAATCAATATGACTTCGCCTTAAATGCGGAAGGCGAAATGTTTGTTTATGATGCAGACATGGAATGGGATATGGGTATGCCTTGGTATCGACCCACCCGAGTTAATCATGCTTCTAGTGGAAGTGAACTTGGATGGAGAAGTGGCACGGGTAAATGGCCTGCCCATTATGTTGATAGTCTTCCAGCGATGGTTGATATCGGCCCCGGTTCCCCAGTAGGCGTTGAGTTTGGTTATGGAACAAAGTTCCCTGCAAAATATCAGAAGGCTTTATACATATGCGATTGGACCTTCGGTACGATGTATGCAATTCATATTTCCCCCATGGGTAGTTCTTATAAAGCAACTAAGGAAGAATTTGTTTCTAGAACCCCTCTTCCCCTCACCGATGTGGTTGTGGGTAAGGATGGTGCTTTGTATTTTTCCGTGGGCGGTCGAGGTGCTCAATCTGAATTGTTCCGGGTTACTTATGTGGGCAAGGATTCTACCGCCCCTGCCGAGTTACAAGACCAAGATGGTGCTAAAGAGCGTGAAACCCGAAAGAAACTTGAAGCTTTTCATAACCCTGAAAAAGTTTCTGCTGACCAGTTGCAATTTATCCTTGCACATCTTGGCAATGAAGATCGATTCATTCGCTATGCGGCAAGAGTTGCTTTAGAGCACCGAGACCCTAAAACATGGCAAGAAAAAGTTCTTGCTGAAAAGAACCCGGAAGCACTTATTCAAGGTATAGTTGCTCTTGCTAGGCAGGCAGATAAAAGCTTGCAAGCTCAGGCAATTAAAGCCCTTGATACGCTTGAATTTTCTTCCCTTTCAGAAATTCAAAAACTTGAGATTGTCAGGGCTTATCAGCTTATCTTTATTCGTATGGGCGTACCCGAAAAAGATGTCTCTGCCAAGTTAGCTGTAAGGCTAGATTCCTTCTTCCCCTCTAATGATGATCGATTGAATAGAGATCTTGGCGACCTTCTCGTTTATTTAAAGTCTTCCACCATTGCAGGTAAAATTACGCAACTGCTCATGCAACCTTCTAAGCCTGTTGATGGCAAAGAAATGGAAGAACTGCTTTTGCGAAATCGTGGTTATGGTGGTGGCATTGCCAAAATGTACTCTAACTTTCCTGATTTGCAGAAGAATTACTACTTGTATTCCTTACGCAATCTAAAAGAAAAGTGGACACTCGACACGCATAAACTTTATTTCACCGCTCTTAATGATGCGCGAACCAAAAGTGGTGGTGCTAGTTATCAGGGATTTCTAAATAACATCGAAAAAGAAGCTTTCGATAATGCTACTGATAATGAAAGATTGGCGATCGAGGCTCTTGGCTTAAAAAAACCTTATAAAGCCCCAGCCTTGCCCAAAGCAATTGGGCCTGGCAGAGAATACAAACTTGCAGAATTAGTCCAACTTGCTGATGGTAAGTTGGTCAAACGCAACTTTAAGAACGGCCAGCAAATGTATGCTGCCTCCCGTTGTGTGGTTTGCCATCGTTATAATGGGGATGGCGGAGCTACCGGGCCCGATCTTAGCCAAGTTGCAGGTCGATTCAGCTTGAAAGATCTTTGCGAATCGATTGTTGAACCCAACAAGGTGGTTTCTGACCAGTACAAGGCTTCGATTATTGAAACCAAGAGTGGGAAATTCATAACAGGAAAAGTGGTCAGCGAAAATGCTGAATCACTTATTGTGGTTACCGATCCTGAAGATTCCAGCAAGGTTCAAGACTTGAAGAAAAAGGATATTGAATCAGTGAAAGTTTCACCTGTTTCCTTGATGCCCCAGGATCTCTTGAAAACGCTTAATGAAAACGAGGTTCTAGACTTGCTTGCATATTTGTTATCTCGTGGCGACCCATCTCATGCGATGTTTAAAAAATAGTAGTCAAGTAAAAATTGTAAGCCCGAGACCTTATGGGTTTCGGGCTTCTTTTATTTTCCACAGCTTGAAATGGTCATCGGAAAACTTTAATTCCAACTCTGATTGATCAAGATCAACTTTCGCATTGGTAACAATGTGGCTGATTTTCTTTTCTCGTAATTCCTTAAACAGTACAGATGAATTTTTATCCAATAACCGCTTCTGCCAATCTTGTGCGAGGATGAGCCGTTTGTGCCACTCGAGCACATCTTCATCTTTGTAGGGGATCGATTTGAAATCGATAAAAAGAGGCGCTTGCGCAAATAGGCGAAATCTTTGCATATCGATTGGAACAATTCTGGTGTCAGTAGTTTTTTTGCCGATTGGTTTAAAATCGCTTGAAAGAGATCCCTTCGTGGTCCTTGCAAGGTTTGGCACATTGACAGGAAGCAAATAAAGGTCATCGATTGTCTTGTTGGTTTTAATATGTGCAAGGATTGCATTTTCAGCTTCATTGCTGACAAATCCTAATTTGAAAAGAGGGATTGCAATGCCTAGAAAAGCAAGAATGATAATTGCAATCACAGAAGGAAATAAAAGTTTGATCCCAGAAATAAAAGGGGTGAATAAAAGCATTGATTCAGCAAGAATGATCATAGTTGCGAGTGGAACAAGCACCGCACTGATTCTCCACGGGAATAATAAAGCCAGCGTATTGCTTTGAGTAGCAATTTGTAAAATGGTTAGTAAGGCCCCTAGCAAAAATGGGACGAGAATTATTACTAATTCTTTTTTCTTCCGTAGTAGAAATAGCGAAAGCAATATCCAAACTATTTGCAGGCATGCGACCCAGTCAAACCATAGTGAAGGCAGGCAATGGTGGGGTAGTCTGAATTTCACTAAAAATTCCTGCGCTTCTTGAAATCCTTCGACTGTTGATGGTTGAAAGTTGGCTGCAGCATAAAAAACTGAGGGGGTGACTAACAATAGGGCTAAGATGCCAATTAAAATGGCTTTTTTTATTTTGCCATCCAAAACTAGATATAGCTGGAAACCAAGGATGATGAAGGCCCCGCTTAATAAATAAGTCGTGTGAAGAATACCTGCAAGACATGTGAACACCGTTGCAGAAATGTGCTTTTCAATCAAAAAAAGAGATAAGCCAAGTAGAAGGAACACGCCGAAGTTCGAAGGTTGAAACATTGCGCCCAAGATATATTGCCCTGCAACCCCTGCTTGCAAAAACCACGGGTAATCATGGCCGAATATGCGATATGATAACCAGCGTAATGCTGCAGAATTAGTAAGGATGAATATTCCGCTAAAGAAGGCGTAATTTTCGATTTCAAAGGTTTTAGTATTCGTTTTTCGATGGTAAATAATCCAAGCGCAAGAAAGAAAAACTCCTTGTAGGATTGCGTAGTACAAGTAGAAAATATTTTCGTTAAGCCAGGTGATGCTCAAGTAGACGAGCCCGCTAAATAGCGGCGTTGGGTCTATGGTGTTTCCCAGCCAGTCTTTTTCAAGATAGCCTAACTTTGCTTTGGTAAAGCCATGCAGGAAATATTGGTTCTGGTTAGAGTAATAGAGTGGCGCTTGAGAGTATGCCATGCAGAATAAAATGATGCCAACAATGCCAAAACCCACCATGTTTGTCTTGTGCAGTCCAGAATTATTTTCTAGTTTTTGGATCATGGCTTGAAGAGAGTTTAGGGTAGTTCTTGAATTTTGATGTTTCGGTAATAAACCTCGGCTTTGGAATTGCCATGGATTTGAAGGCCAATGAAACCAGCGGTTTCAACGGTTGTGTCAGTTTCAGTGTAATCGCAAGTTTTTTTACCGTTGAGGTACAACTCGATTTTGTTTCCGTTGGCATGGATTTTATAGGTGTTCCAATCTTCAAGTTTTTCGATTTCTTTGATCAACTTGGGGTCAGATTGAACGAGGAATTTTTTTCTTCTAGATTCATCGTAAAGACTACCAGAAATAAGATTCCCTTTTTTGTAACTTCCTATGTCAGCTTGGAAACCAAACATTTCATTAGGTGGATTTTCAATGCGTTTGCTTCTGAATTGAATACCTGCATTGGGGTCGCCATCTTTGCAAACAAGTTTGTAGTCAAGTTCGAGTATGAAGTTTTTGAAAATTGATTTATAGGTAAGAAACTCGTTTTTAGGATTGTTTTCGAAAGATCCGCCGGTGATAACGCCATTTTGGATGCGCCAAACTTTTTCGTTGCCTTCCCAACCCTGGAGAGTTTTTCCATCAAAAAGAATTTTTGCTTTGCCTGTTTCAAATGCGGGTGCAATTTGAACTAATAAAAGCAAAGTTAGGCTAAGCGTTAAGGTTTTCATGAAAAAAGTCCTTTAAGATTTAAAATCGACATAATGATACCTTAACTCGAATGTTATTTTGGTCAAACATAATCTGATCATTCTGGTAGAACGCCTAGATTAGTTAGAAATATTTAAAATTAACTTTTGTAACTAGGAAAAACCATAGTTCGAATGTTAAGATATGTAAGTGTTAAATTAGAATGTTTTTCCTGCCTAAGATTTTGGTTTTCAGTATGAAACATCCCTCAAATTCGCTTATTTCTTGTTTCGGGCCTTCCCGGGGGCGTCCGTTAGTTGGAAGGCGTGAGTTGTTGCGTTTGGGGCTGGGCGGTTTTACGAGTTTGAGTTTGCCTGGGTTGTTTAATCTTCGTAATGCTGGGGCCCAGGAAATTAATCGTGAGAATACCGCAATCATTCTTGTTTGGCTACGGGGCGGGGCCAGCCATCTTGATACTTTTGATCCCAAGCCTGATGCCCCTTCTGAATTTCGCAGCCCTTTTAAAACAATAAATACGAATGTACCCGGGATGCAAGTGACCGAATTGCTGCCCGGTTTAGCTGGTATCGCTGATAAATTTACGCTGCTGAGGTCAATCGCTCATACTGGGGGCGGTCACCCCGCTGGTTCCTTGCAGATGCTTTCCGGAGACCCCGACGCACAAGATAAGCCGGGGCCAAGGTATCCTGACTGGATGTCCATTGTTAACTTCCTCCGATCTGGCGAACTTAAAGGTATACCTAATTATGTTGCTGTGAACCCTGTTGATCGTTACGACAGTTTTACGATAGCGGGTTCCACATATTTAGGTGCGGGTTATGACGCATTTAAAATTTTAGGAGATCCAAGTTCGCCTAATTTTTCCATCCCAAATATCGGGTTAAAAGATGACCAGCAGCGATCTCGACTTTCTGAAAGAATAACCCTGCGTAAATCTCTCGATAGGATTCAAAATGCAGTGGATACTTCGGGAAGTATGGTTGCAATGGATCAATTCGAACGAAAAGCCCTAGATATGTTTTTAAGTTCTAAAGCGCAAATAGCTTTCGATCTTTCCCGCGAGCCTCAAAAAGTTCGCGAACGCTACGGAATGAATGCTTGGGGACAACAATGCCTGATGGCACGAAGGTTAGTCGAATCTGGCGTAGATATTGTTACTACAGAATTTGATGGCCCCCTTTGTGGCAGGGTTGCTAACTGGGATGATCATGCCGTTAATCATAATGTTTTCGATGCGCTAAAATATCGTGCTCCCTTTTTTGACCGAGCCGTTACGGCTCTTATCGAAGATGTTTATGCCCGAGGGATGGACAAAAATGTGTTGGTTGCTGTCGGTGGGGAATTTGGCAGAACTCCACGAATTTCCCATGTCGCAAGTAGTGGCGGTGGAATCGCTAGTGCAGCAGCAGGTGTAGTTCAACCAGGTCGAGACCATTGGCCTAGGGCAGGTTCCTTTTTGTTTGCAGGGGGCGGAATTAAGACGGGGCAGATTATTGGCGCTACTGATAAAAAAGGCGAAGACCCTATTTCCCGAAAAGTCTCACCCGAAGATTTTATCGCAACGCTCTATCGCCATCTTGGTATTGATTATAAAAATATCACAGTAAAAGATTTTAGTGGAAGGCCCACACCGATTATTCGAAACGGAGAAGCTATTGCTGAATTATCTCGGTCCTAGATTTTTATCACACTAGGCTTTTTTAAGTTTACTTGTTTGACTAGGAGAAATATTGTGAGCCTCAGATTTTCTTTGGTCATAATTATTCTCTTCCCTTTTCTTTTAAATGCTCAAGAAAACGAAAAATATATATTTAAGGCAGGGGCTGCCATCGTTGATATTTCTCCCACAACCTTCCCAGTGATTGTGAATGGAAACTTTCTTGAAGTTTTAGCTAAATCGAAAATCGATGATCTTTATGCTAAAGCTCTTGTTCTTGATGATGGTAAAAATCAAATTGCCTTGGTTGTGGTTGATAGTTGCATGATGCCTTCAGATTTTCTGAATGAAGTTAAAAAGATGGCACATGAAACGACTGGAATTCCTGCAAATAGGATTATGATAAGTGCGACTCATACCCATACCGCACCTTCAGTGATGGGGATTCTTGGAGCTCGGGCTGATGAGGGATACAAATCGTTTCTTGGCCCTCAGATTGTTAGGGTGATATCGCTTGCGAAGAAAAATATGGTTCCAGCAAAAGTTGGTTACAAAGCTTTTCATGATGAGGAACATACTTTTTGCAGAAGATGGATTTACCGTCCAGATAAGATGTTGACGGATCCATTTGGAGATAAATCGGTACGAGCTAACATGCACCCAGGTCATAAAAACCCTAGTGTTATCGGGCCTTCAGGCCCTGTCGATACTGCGATTACTTTGCTTTCTTTGCAAACAGATAAAGGGCTTCCCCTTGCGGTATTTGCAAATTATTCCATGCATTACTATGGGAGTGTGCCTGTCTGCGCGGATTACTATGGGCATTTTTGCGACGCCCTTAATAAAAAAATTAATTCTAAATCTCCTATCTCAAAAAATATTTCATTCATGTCGCAGGGGACCAGTGGCGATCTCATGTGGATGAATTATGGCGAACCCTCTCTTAAACGGGATATCAGCGCTTACGCTTCTGCAGTTGCGGACCGATGTTATAAAGCATTAGAAACTATTTCTTACGAAAACTGGGTTCCGCTCGATATGGTTGAAACAACCATGTCTTTTGGTAAACGCACTCCTAATGCCAAGAGAGAAGAATGGGCAAGAAAATTAATTTCAGAAATGAAATCGCCACTGCCTAAAAACAGAGATGAAGTTTATGCCAAGGAACAAATATACCTGCTGGAAAACCCTAAGGCCCAGATTAAACTTCAAGCCATACGCATCGGAAATTTAGGGATTACCGCAATTCCTAATGAAGTCTTTGGCCTTACCGGAATTAAAATTAAGGAGCAAAGCCCTTTTGATATCACCATGAATATTGAACTCGCAAATGGTGCGGAGGGTTATATTCCGCCACCAGAGCAGCATGCTTTAGGTGGGTATACGGCATGGCCTGCTAGAAGTGCAGCACTTGAAGTACAAGCGGAACCTAAGATCGTTGAATCGCTTTTAAAATCGCTAGAGCAACTTGCAAAAGCTAAAAGAAAAGCTCGTAATATATCAGATTGCGATTACTCGAAAATCATTGGGCGATCCTCTCCGATTGCTTATTGGCGATTTGAAGACTTTGAAGGTGATACTTGTGTTGACTCTTCGGGCAATAAAAATCATGGGCATTACGAAGAGGGTAAAGCTTTTTATCTTCCAGGGCCTAATTTTGATTCGTTTGGTAAAAGCCAGATAAATCGAGCGGTTCATTTTGCAGGGGGTAAAATGAGTGCGCTTGTTCCAGGTATATCCGATAATTATACCGCAGAAGCTTGGATATGGAACGGTTTGGCTGCTAATGTTCGGGCTAACACAGGCGTTATTTTTTCTCGTGGGAATATGAACGACCCGAAATCCTCCGGTGAACTTCTTAGTATTGGTGGTACTTCTGCGAACCTCGGTAAGCTTATTTTTTCTCCAAACAATTCATCAAAAATTTCTTTTGCGGGGAAAACAATCGTCCCGTTAAAAGAATGGCATCATATTGCTTTGGTTCGTAATAAGATGCAAGTGATTGTATATCTAAATGGTAATAAGGAAATTGAAACTGAAACTGTTAAAACCCAAAATTATTCTGATTTCTATGTTGCAGGAAGTTCTGACAATTTAAGTAATTTTGAAGGTAAAGTAGATGAAGTTGCAATTTATTCTAGAGTACTTGATGCCAAGGATATCCGTTCCCGTGCTTCGATAAACCTCAAGCCATAACTGTCTTATTAAGGATTTACAAATGCGAAGTTTAAGCTTGGTTCTTTTATTAGTTATTATTCCAGCAAATTCCTGGGGACAAACAACCCGCGAACAAAAAGTTAGGGATGATAAACAGAAAAATGAAGCCAGCGGTTTTTGGCACTATAACAATTTCGCTAAGGGTATTGAAGATGCCAAAATAACCAACAAACCTATCATGGTTGTTTTACGCTGCCTTCCTTGTGATGAATGCGTTAAACTTGATGATGAACTTGTCGAAAAAGATTCAGTAATTAAACCCCTTCTAGAAAAATTCGTTCGTGTCAGAATCGTTGGTACAAATGGACTTGATCTTTCCTTGTTCCAATTTGATTACGATCAATCCTTTGCCATCCTATTTTTTAATGCGGATGGAACCATTTATGGGAGGTATGGCACACGATCCCACCGTACCAATTGGGTCGATGATGTTTCCATCAAAGGGTTGGCAGCGGCAATGCAATCAGTTTTAAAATTGCATGAAGGTTTTCCTGCTAGCCGAAATGATTTTATAAATAAGAAGGGTATTCCCTTTGCGTTCTCCACTCCGGAACAATTTCCTCTTTTAAAAACCAAGTACACTTCCAAATTAGATTACGAGGGCAAAGTAGTACAAAGCTGTATTCATTGCCATCAGATTGGAGAAGCAATCAAGCAATACGCTCACACGGGAGGGGCTAAAATTTCTGAAGAGTTGCTTTTTCCTTACCCTCACCCCAAGGTACTTGGGTTTATTTTTGACCCATCTACTTCCTCCGTATTGTTGGAAGTAAAAGCTAAATCTTTTGCAGATACTGCTGGATTTAAATCAGGCGATTTAGTTGTATCTTTTAATAATCAACCCATTGTTTCCATCGCAGATGTTCAGTGGGTGCTTAATTCAATTCCAACTAGGGGCGGAAACCTTTCCGCGGTTGTCCTTCGAAAGGGTGAAAATGTTTCCTTGAAGCTTGACCTTCCGCAAGCATGGAGAAGGCAGGATGATATTTCTTGGCGATCTTCTTCTTGGGAAATTCGAAGGATGGTTTTAGGCGGAATGTTACTTGAAAATATACCTTCGGAAGAACTTAAAACATTTTCGAATTTAAATATGGCTTTAAGGGTAAAGCATGTTGGGCAGTTTGGCCCTCATGCTGCTGCTCACAAAGCTGGGGTTATCAAAGGAGATATACTTCTTGCATTTGATGGAAAATCTGACCTTATCCGCGAAACCGATATTTTTTATTATGCTTTGTCTACCAAGAAAATAGGCGATAGTGTCGCTTTGAAACTACAAAGGAAAGGCAAAATCTTAGAACTAAAAATCCCGATTCAAGGAATAACAAATCGCAATTGATTATTTATCTGAAAGTGAAATCAGTATTGCAGCGGTAGCCCAACCAGAAGCAGCAACAGAAATAAATTGATCTTTTTCATGAGGAAATCCGCTTTCATAATATGTCTGAAAAGGCTTGCTATGTGATTTTACATACCACGATCCATCTTCTTTCCTTGTTTTTGTTAAATATGTTATGCCATCTTGAAACACTTTGTCACTTTTTAATAATTTGCCCGACATATGGAGTGCAACTAATGTGGTTGCTGTGGCATAGGGATCAGTTTCCATCATATCGGTTTGTGCCCACCCACCATTTTTATTTTGTTTCTCAATAAGTGCCTTTGTGGCTTGGTTCAGAGTCTCTTTTTCTGTTTCTTTATTCGTGATTATACTGATCTCATTCAGGGCCAAAATACGAAAGACATGATCTTCAGTAGTTTTCGGTAAGGTTTTAATAACCCATTCAGATGCTGCTTTACGCCTTTTTTCAATCAATTCTATCGGATTAGAATTTCCCCAAACCCGTAATGCCCTTAAAGCTAAAAAATTAGTAGTGAAACTACTCGCTTCCGATGGCGGTCGGTTTGAAGTCACTTTCCAATACCCATTATCAGCTTGATGTTTAAGTAAATAGGTGACAACTGCGTTGGTAGTTTTATTCGGTTTAATGCCTGCAAGTTCTAAAGTGAAAAGGGCATATCCTGCAGTATCCGCAGCCCCGCCAGTGCCTGCCCCATCAAGAAATTTCTTCTCATTTGTTTCTAAAAATTTTAAGATGAAATTTGTTTGAGCTTCTATTTCTTCTTTGGGAATAACAAAGGTTTTATCCTTAATTTTCGAAAATGCTAACATCGGGAATACTTGATTATGGCAACCGAAACAGCTTTTTTTTTCGATGTGTCCCGTGGCTGCTTTTCGCAGTAATTCGAGTGATTTTGTTATTTCAGCTTTATCTAATTCTGCTGAAGTTGCCTTGTCAAGTTTCAGTATGGGAAAAAGAAGGAATAGGCAGGTAAGAAAACGAAGAAAAGTTTGCATTAGAATTTCCTTAGTTAGGCTAGAATATCATGGATGACCTTGCCATGCACATTGGTTAATCGCCTTTGAATGCCATTGTGATAAAAGGTTAATTGTTCATGATCGATGCCTAGCAGATGTAGGACGGTAGCGTGGAAGTCGTGCCATTGGGTAGGTTTATTAACAACTTTCCAACCAATGGGATCAGATTCGCCATAACTAAAACCATTTTTTAAACCTGCTCCTGCCATCCAGATTGAGAAAGCATATTTATTGTGATCACGACCTGGGCCAATACTACCCGCACTGGATTGGGCAAAAGGTGTTCTGCCAAATTCTGTTGTGAATAAGACCAAAGTGTCATCTAGCATTCCGCGTTGCTTAAGGTCTAGGAGTAAAGCAGCAATAGGTTGGTCGATTTTTTCAGCTTCTATGGAGTGGTTTTTAAAAACATTCTCGTGAGCATCCCAACTTGCTCTGGGATTTCCTGCAATTGGTCCGCCCGAATAAATTTGTACAAAGCGTACCCCTCGTTCTAGCAACCTTCGTGCGAGGATGCAGCGTCTAGCACAATCATGAGTGGTGGGTGTATGCAACCCGTAAAGATTTTGAATATGTTTAGGCTCACTGGCGATGCTTGTAGCTTCTGGGACTGAAAGTTGTAGCCTTGCTAGCATTTCATGGGATTTGATTCGCGCTGCAAGGTTGGTGTCACCTGAGAATTGCGCAAGATGTTCCTGATTCATCTGGTCCAAGAAATGGAGAGAATCTTTTTCCTCAGAGACGCTCCGAATTTTAGTCGGATAAAGATTATTAAGTGGTTTGTCACCCGATTGAAAAACCACTCCCTGATGGCTGGCGGGTAAAAACCCATTCGACCAATTAGATGCGCAACCGTTTGGTTCTCCCCTTCCATCTGGGAGAACAACATAAATGGGAAGGTTTTGATTTTCGGAACCTAAACCATAGGAAAGCCAACTACCCATAGATGGGAAACCATTGGAACCAAAGCCACTGTTTTCAAAAAATAAAGCTGGAGTATGGTTGGCAGAGTCCGCAACCATAGAGCGAATGAGGGTAAGGTCGTCAGCACGGTTAGCAATATTAGGAAACAAGTTTGAAATAAAAAGGCCGGACTTCCCACGGGGCTTAAAATCCCAATCATTTTTTCGTATCAAGCCAACTTGGCCAAAGAAAGTATCTGGGGGTTTATCAGTTTTTAATGTCTTGCCGTGAAAGGAAGCAAGTTCAGGTTTGTAATCAAAAGAATCGAGGTGAGAAAGTCCGCCAACTAAAGAAATTTGAACTACCTTTTTAGCTTTGCTTCGGACGGGAGAACTTTTAACCGTGGTTGCTGCTAAATTATCTTGTGCTAATAATCCAGCCAATGCGGTTAAAGCAATGCTTTGGCTCGAGTGATTAATAAAATCTCTTCGGCTATTATTTGTATTAATTTCCATAACAATTTATTCGAGGGTTAAAAATTCATTGGTGTTTAATAACGATCTAATCAAGGGAGTATGCTCATGTTTTTCAATGAGGTTTATCGCAGTTGTAAGTTCTTTTTCTGAGGGATTTCGCTGAAGTATGTTCATGAAAATATGTTTTACTTTTAACTCGGAAGACCTGAGAGAATTAAAGTTTGAGAAATTACTAGGGTAAGAATCTGCAAGGTACTGGGTGAAGGAACCATTCCAAAAAGCAAGAGTTTGAGCCGGGGTAGTGGTCCTACTTCTTTTGGGCGCTGCCGACGAATTATCGGGGCAGTCAAAACTATCTAGCAATCCTTGATTTGCCCCCCGCGGGGTAAAGCGATAAATACTTCTCTTACTTAAAGGGAAGTCGAGTTTTTCAATAGGGGTAAAATAGTTGGTCCCATTGAAGAAATCTGTTTTGTAATCTGAAAAACTTGCGCCATTCATTTCCTGATTTTGTAAACCACAAACCTGCAATGCAGAATCGCGAATAACTTCTCCATCAAGTCTGCGGGGAGACCAGCGCCAAAGCAAACGATTGTCGAAATCTTTCGTTAGGCCATCGAAATTGGGCCTAGAAGATTGCTGGTAAGTTCGAGAAAGAAGGATGGTGCGATGGAGTTGCTTAAGCGAATATCCTGAGCGTACAAACATTTCAGAAAGATAATCAAGTAATTCTGGATGCGATGGTTTTGAGCCATTAAAACCAAAGTCGCTAGGAGTATCAACGATTCCAGCCCCGAAATGATAATGCCAGATTCGGTTGACAATAACTCGCGAAAACAGGGGGTTATCGTTGTTAGTAATCCATTTTGCTAGAGCAAACCTTCGTTCTTTGTCCGAAGCGTTTTGCAAATCAGGTTGGTTCGATTTAATAAAAGAAAGAGCTTGAAGATTCCCAGGGTACACTTCCCTTCCAGGGTCTGTGACTTGCCCCCGATTCAGGAACTTAGTTGGAACTGGTGTTGATGAAACCGCAGAGTAACTTGCATTGGTTTTTTTGCTTTCATGTGCTTTTAATTCCTGCGCAAGCTGCAATAGAAATTTTGAATTTTCCTGATGGATTAAAAGTTGTGGTGGAGTTAACTGTTCGAAAAACTCTTTTTCTGAAAAACTGGTATCTAATTGGTCGAAAAGAAGCTTTACTTCTTTATCGTTAAGAGCTTTGTCGAAAACACGAGCTTTTACAATGGTCCCGGCGAAATGACGATTCCCCCCGGGTGGTTCATGGCGGATGCCAAAGGCGATGATTGAATCGCCCGCAGGAAAATGGGAAGCAGAATTAGACTTATAAGCATTGCCATAAATCTTACCGTTACGATAAGCGGTAATTTTCCCATCAGCAGAATAAGTGATTGCAAGGTGAATTGGTTTTAAATGAGTTTCATTTTCTGTATCGCCGTTAAAGGGTTGGGTTCGTTGGAAGAAATTGCTACCCGCCATCCATTTTCCAGAAGATTGTTCCGCAAAAACAATCGAATCAAAAAGGGTTCCGTTGTGAGTTTCAATGGTAAGAACGCCACCACCCCTTTGCTCTAGATTGTTAATTAATACTAAAGTTTCGAGCGTTTTTTCTTTAAGTTCTCGTTTTAACGGGGAAGACCGAACCACCGCAGATTTGCCATCTAGTTCTAATCCTAGGGGTGTTAATTTGGCGCCCCCTTCTAGCTTAAGACTAAAATTGTTTTGTGAATCATTAAGGTTTTTACGGAAGTCCCATTGAGCAATTGGCTTGGAAATAACAGTGTCTGGTTTGATCCCAATTTTAGCTAAAACAGATTTTTCGAGTTCCGCTTGGACTTTTAATAATTGATTTGTTTTTTCTCGCAGGGTTAGAATTTTTTGGTCGGTTAGTGCATTGGGAATCGCAACCTCACCATGCCTAATTCCCGAAAGACTCGCGACCATTTTGTAATAATCTTGTTGGCTAATAGGATCGAATTTGTGATCATGGCAACGGGCACAATTCACGGTTAGGCCTAGAAAAGTCTGCCCAATAGAACTTACTAAATCTTCCATTTCATCTTGTCGTGCTTGTTCTTTGGCATCAGCATTAGAACCCAGCACCGTGTTATGAATTCCAGCAACTAAAAAACCCATTGCCTTTACACTATCTTCTGAACCAGTTGCCACTGTATCCCCCGCGATTTGCATTTGAACAAATTGATCGTAGGGCATATCGCTGTTTAAAGCTTTGATTACCCAATCGCGGTAGTGCCAAGAATTAATTCTAGGGTTATTTCTTTCAAACCCATCGGATTCACCATACCGAACAATATCGAGCCAATGTCTGGCCCATTTTTCACCATAATGAGGGGAAGCTAGCAGTTTTTCAACCAAAGTAGAAAAAGCGTTTGGGGCTTGGTCTTTAAGGAAGGCAGAAACTTCTTCAGGCGTGGGTGGGGTTCCAATCAGATCGTGAAAAACCCTTCTGATAAGCGTTCTGCGATCAGCAAGTTCAGATGGTTTCAGGTCAAGCTTTTTTAAGTTATCAAATATAAAGGAGTCTAAAGGTTGCAATATAAGTGCGTTATTGAAAGCAGTAGGGAAAGGAGTGTTTTGTAAAGGGCGTAGCGACCACCAGTCTTTTCCTGCTCTTTTCGAAGTAGTGGTGCTGAAGATATCGATTTTAGAAGTTGGATATTTAGCCCCACTGGTGATCCAGCTTTTTAGATGTGTTGAAGATTTTTTATCTAATGTTTTTTTAGGGGGCATTCTGCCCTCATCAAGTACTTCCTGTATTTGGCCTTTTAACAGGTTGTTTATTTCGACACCGGGTCCGTTATCACCACCCTTAAAAAGATTTTCTCGTGTTGAAAGATCAAGGCCACCCTTGGGTTTGGCGCCTGAATGGCATTCCAAGCAGTTTTCGACAATGATTTTTATCGCAAGATCATCTTGGGTTTGTGCAAAAACAACCACGGAAGAATATAAAAATATTATCAGGGTACCCAGGTATGATGAGGGTTTTAACATGGCTTAGATCAATCCTTGGATGGGGGTTCCCATGCTTGCAGGAAGGGTAAAACCATCGGGGCTTAGTCTGGTTTCCGGGGCGATGCCCATAAGGTGTAATAATGTTGCTGCGAAATCTTCTGGGGATACAGGGTTATCTTTGACATAACCTGCGGTGGAATCGGATGAGCCATAAATCAACCCTTTTTTTGCTCCGCCTCCTGCAATCATCGCACTGTAGCATTTTGGCCAATGATCTCTGCCGATTGCGGATCCTCCCTTGCTGATTTTGGGCGTTCGGCCAAATTCTCCTACTAACACGACTAAGGTCGAGTCGAGCATTCCTCGTGTTTCAAGATCGTCAAGCAGTGTACTCACCGCTTCATCACAGCGTGGTAGGGCCCAACCCAGACCATTCCAACCGTTATCGAAAATGCTGATCCCTGCATTGCCATGCATGTCCCATGTTTCTAGGCTGACAAATTTGTCTTTGGGTGCAAGTCCAGTCCATGCGACAACTCCAACGGTACGAACGCCTGATTCGATTAATCTTCGTGCAAGAAGAAGGTTCTGGCCCATGGGATGCAAGCCATATTGTTCACGAGTTTTGAGGTTTTCTTGGTCGATATCAAAAGCATTCTTGGCTTTTGTTCCTGTAAGGATGTTGAAAGCTTTATTTCGGAATTCGTTAATTGCTTGATGAGATTTGTTTTCGATTGCATGCCCTTCAATTCGGGAAAGCAATTTTATTCGATTCACAAGTTGCTCTGAAGAAAGGCCGGAAGGTTCAAAAGCTTTTATTTTGAATCCGGGTATAGATGGGTTTTCGAGGTGAGTGGTTCCAATCAATAATGGGCTATTCCCCATGCCAAGGTATCCCCCAGTTAGGTAGGAGTTGTCAGGGGGTGCAGCCCCGCCACCGAATTTCTGCAACCAAACATAAGCAGGAATATCATCTGGGCTTGGTTTCAATTTCGTAACAATCGAACCAAAAGAAGGTGCGTTCAAGGGTGGGTTTGATTGCCCTGCAAGGAGCATTCGATTAGCAATATCGTGCACTGGGATGGAATGGCTCATCGAACGGATGACGGTATACTTATCGGCTTTCGAAGCAAGTTTGGGCATAAGTTCGCCCACTCTAAAACCGGGTATTCGGGTTGCGATTGGTTTGTAGGGGCCTCGGATGCCTTCTGGGGAATCAGGCTTTGGATCCCAAGAATCAAGTTGGCTCAAGCCACCATACTGGTAGATGAAAATACATGACTTAGCTTTGGAAGCTTTTGTTGTTTGATCAGCAAGAAGAATGTTTGGCAGAGTAATTCCCAAAGCTGACAGCGTCCCAACTTCAAGCAGTTTCCTTCTGCTTAATTTTCGGGTTGGGTTTGAATTAAGATTTAACATTACACTAAGGCCTTGTAGAAGTCTTGCTAGCCTGATGGTGTGGCGGTGGGTATCCTACGGGGGATAACCACTAGGTAATATGATTATGAGGGTTCACTAAAGCTTTTGCAATCTTTTCGATGGATTAAGCAAAGGTTTTTGCCCGGTTTGTTGAAGGCTTATAGCAATTAATTCGCCTTGACCGCAGATTTGGGGGCAATCACTTCATCGACATAATAAAAATCGATGTAGCCAATCATCATTTCTTCCCAAGTTTGTTCACCCCAGAATACGGGTTTCCATGGAGAAGGATTTGCAGGGTTTAGCTTTGAATTGTCGAAATGTGCAATACATTTGATTTTGCTTCCCATGGGGATTTTTAGTGGTTCTTTAAGTCGATAGGTGTTTTGCCAATTGAAGTCATATTGAGGAACTGAAAGTGTAGTTTCGACTTTGCCATCGGGGTAGTGGAGTTGGTATTCGAAATCTTTACCACGAAGGTGCATGTGAGGAAAGAAAGAGAGAATTACTGCGTCTTTTTTTGCAGTAATTGAAGATACAACCTCGTGGTTGAAGGCAAGTGGTGGGATGAGAAACATCGAGTTTGCAATGCCATGAGTCTCAATGTTCTGATTTGGTTTTTCTTTACAGAAAATAAAAGCTACCTCAGAACGGTCTTTTTCTTCTTTACCGGTTGGCGTGTAATGTATCTGCCAGATGATGTCGGAACCTGCGGGGATTTTTCTGCCCATTCCTTGGGGATGAATAACGGGTTCAGCACCCGGTGCAGTTGCAGCAATCCAAACGGGTCGCTTTCCTTTACCCGGTTCACGATAAAAAACTATAATGTGATGAACGACAGAACGATTCCCAGGTCTAGCTTCAGCCGCTTGCAACCACATGTCTTCTTTGAAATTAGTTTTAGCAGTGAAGTATTTATAGCCAACGGTACCTTTAGATTGAATCGTAACTTCTTCAGGTATCTTGAAAACAATATCGGGCTTTCCTAACCTCCAGCCCTCCTGAAAATTCTGAGGTTTGGGCGCTTTTGTTAGATCACCTGCTGGCATGCCTGCATCAACCCACGAAGCAACTTGGTTGATTTCCTCGGGGCTTAACTTTCGTTCGTTTGCGAAATGTCCAAAGCGTGTATCCGCATGCCAAGGGGGCATGGTGTGAAGTGTAGTTACTTCTTTAATCATTGATGCGTTGTTTTTGGCATCTTCATAGGTAAGCAACGAAAAAGGTGCAGCGGTTCCGGGATGATGGCAATCTGCACAATGCTTGAAAAGTATGCCAGCAATATGAGATTCATAAGTAATTTTTGAATTAATTGGTTTGTCCAAATGAGTTATTAAGCAGCCTGGAGGTTCAGTAAATGCCACATTTACTTTTTTCAAATGTAAAACTTGGTCGATGGAAGTTGCGAGGTCATTAGCGGTTGGTTTTTCTTTTCTAGCGGTATTACTGATTTGATCATCAATTCGCCCTTGGTATTGGATATTTCTTCTTTGATCAAGAACAAAGGCTTCGCTTGTTCTGCGAGCCCCAAACAAGCGCAAGGTGATTTGTTCAACATCATAAAGAACAGGAAAGCTGATTTTGAAATCACGCACATGTTGATTAATGGAGTTTTTGTTATCGCCGGCGTTCGCATAAATTCCGATGAATTGCACATCGCTTTTCGGGTATTTTTGGCTTAGTTCGTTTAAGGTGGGGATGTATGCATTACTAACGGGGCAATTGGTACCAAGAAAAATAAAGGCAAGGGCCTTGCTTTCATTGAAGTCTGAAAGGGAGGTTTTTTTTTCGTTGGGTAAAGGCAGCACGAAATTGGGGATTTTTCGGCCAATAGAGCCGGGTTGCGGATTGTTTGGATCGGCTTTTATTTTCGGGCCATAGGATTGATTTAGTAAAAGTAGGGTCACTAAGATCAAGTGGTCCATGTTTTTAATCTTTCATTAAACAACTAGCATCAAAAACCAATTCCGAAACAGATGAATAACTATAATCAGCACAGAATTAATTGTAACTTAATTTTGAGAACTGATACACCACAGGTGCTGGTAAGTTCGGATAAAAATATCTTTATCTGAAACAGCTAGTGTGGCGTCGGTGTGTTCTTTTAATGAATTTCTTCCTATTTGCTTGAATACAGGCTTTGCTTCAAGAATAAAAGTATCGCCAATTTGATCGGTTGCATAAAGTTTGCCATCTGCATAAATCATGCTGCCCCAGTGATTCGCCCCCAACCTTTGATTCTCCCAAAGATTTTTTCCAGTAAGAATGTCAATGCATTGGATGTTTCCCGGCCCAGCATTTGCCATGAATAGGTGATTGTTGTGGATTACTCCGGTGCCAATGCGCTGTGGGTTTTTAGAAGTATTGATCCATATTTTATGCGAATCGGTAACATCGCCTTTGCCACCTATTTTTACAGCCATCGCACTTCCATGATAACCCGACATCACGACCACCGTATCATTTTCAACCAAGGGAGAGGTATAAACCAACTTGGTGAGCCCTTTGCAATTCCAGAGGGGTTGACCATTATCAGGATTGTACGATTTGATGTTATTGGGCCAAGGCATGATCAATTGTGTTGTGTCACCCTTGGTGTGAAGTACAGGCGTGGCCCATGAACCAAGCCAATCTTGGCCTTTTTCAGTTGCAGGAGAACCGCCAGGTTCAGTGGCACGCCAAATTTCTTTTCCTGTGGCCTTATCAAGGGCAAGAACAAAAGAGTTTTCCCCAGGACCAAAATTGAGAATGACAAGATTCTTGTAAAGTATGGGGGAAGAGGAGTTTCCCCAAAGATGAATGCATTTGCCTAAATCTTTGTTCCAGAGAATGTTTCCATTGAAGTCGTAGCAATAAAGGCCTGCAGAACCAAACGAAACAATGACTTTTGATCCATCAGTGACGGGCGTGCCCGAGCAATACGGATTGGTGGAATGGGTGGGTTCTTTACCTTCGAAGTTGACCGATTTCTGCCAAAGGATTTTGCCATCTTTCCTGTCAATGCAGAGCAGGGCTCTTTCGGTTCCTTCTTTATTAAGTGATTGGGAAAGGAATATTTTGTTTTCCCAAATGATGGGGCTAGAGCTACCAGGCCCGGGGAGTTTTAGTTTCCACTTGATGTTTTCAGTGGGAGACCAAGTGCTAGGCAGATCTTTTTCTGAGGATTTCCCATCGCCTAATGGGCCTCGAAATGCAGGCCAGTTTCCTGCTTCTAAACATGCAGAAAAACTGATTAAAACAATTAATGTTGTAATTCTTAAATTCATCATTTTCCTTAATATTACTAACACGGGATTAAGAATATTATTACAACAAATTTTAGTGATTATTATTCAGTTTCATTTTCTTTGGTTAAAAAGCCATTTAAGCATTTCGGGATCAGAATAAGCATTGACCCAAGAGTTATGGCCTACTTCCGGGTAAAGCGTTACTTTTGGATTACCACCTGCTTTTTTGATTGCTTCGATCATATTAATGGTGCGCCGTGGTTTTACCACGGTGTCTTTGCTGCCGTGGAAAGCCCAGATTGGGGTTTTTGCAATTATTTGGGCATCTTTTTCATCTCCACCGCCACAAACCGGAACAGCAGCAGCAAATAAGTCGGGCTTTCGCGCAATCAAATCCCAAGTGCCATAACCCCCCATGGATAACCCGGTGACATAAATACGATTTGTATCAATCGGGAATTGTGCTGAAATCTTCTCGATTAATTTGAGTAGAAGTGCTGCGGGGTCGCTTGGTTTTTCGGGCCGTTGGTGAGTATCTGCAGACCAATCAACTTCCGACCATTTTTTTTCGTTTGGGCATTGGGGCGCAATCAAGAAGCACGGATACGATTTTCGTGTCTCGGATTTTGCAAAGTCTTTAACACCGTGCACGAGTTGCGCATCGTTATCGGAACCCCGCTCGCCTGCTCCGTGAAGAAAAATCACCAAGGGGTATTTCGTTGCAGGTGCTGGGTTTTCAGGGGTCATCATCCTGTAAAGTAATTTTTCTTGTCCAGACTCAAAGGTTTCTTTTTTAAGTTGAGTACGCCAATCCATATCCGGATTTCCTTTATTGACTGTGGTGGTTTGTTGCGAAAGCAAGCTTGTTGCGATTAATAATAGCGCAATATTCATGGTATATCTTCTCCTTTAAATCGTTGGTTTTGAAATCAGTATTAGCAAAGTATTTCCTTGACCACTCTGGCTGGTTTACCTGCAGTAAGAAGCTGGGCTTGGCCATTGTGGAAGTAAACCATTTTCGAATGGTCGAGACCAAAAAGGTGGAGGATGGTTGCTTGGAAATCGTTGGGATTAACAATGTTGACCGCGGCCCTATGCCCGACTTCGTCGGTTTCACCGTAAGTGATACCAGATTTAATACCGCCCCCAGCAAGCCAAATAGAAAACCCTTGCCCATTATGATCGCGACCCGCACTGTCATTGAGTTCGCCTTCAACCACGGGAAGCCTGCCGATTTCGCCTCCAAAATGCACCAAGGTTGTGTCTAAAAGTCCGCGCTGTTTCAGATCCATCACCAAGGCCGCAGCAGGTTGATCCGTTTTTTTGCAAATGCTTGATAGACCTTTTGTAATGGTGCTGTGGTTATCCCAGGGCTGTCCGTTTAAAAACAGTTGAACAAATCTTACCCCTCGTTCGACCAGCCTTCTTGCTATCAAGCATCGTGTGCCGTAGGAGCGAGTTTCGTTGTTATCTAGGCCGTAAAGTTGGCGGATGTGTTTTGGTTCCGAAGAAATATCAAAAGCTTCTTTTGCAGAATCTTGCATGGAAGCAGCAAGTTCATAGCTGGAAATCCTGCTTTCGAGTTCAGATTCTCCGGGGTGCAATAGGCTGTGGTTTTTATTGAGTTGGCCAAGAAGGGCCAAGTTTCGTTGTTGTGAAATACCTTCCACCTCTTTGGGTGGTTCAAGATTAAGAATTCTGGGTTCTCTCGGCCTTAGAACAGTTCCCTGATAATAAGCAGGCATAAATCCACTGGACCAGTTATTGGTTCCATCAACTGGTAAACCCCCCTCATCAGAAAGTACCATGTAAGAAGGAAGATTTTTGGATTCATTGCCTAAAGCATAGGTTAGCCAGCTACCCATAGTTGGGCGGCCTAGCACGCCCGCAATGCCGCCGTGGAAAAATCGAATGGAAACCTCATGCCCGTTATGGCCTGTGTGCATCGATCGAATCACGCAAATATCATCAGCAATCATTCCGGTATGTGGCAGAAGTTCAGAAAGTTCGGTGCCAGATTGCCCGTGCTTAGAGAATTTAAAAGGGCTGGCCATGAGTTTTTTGTTGGCCCTGCCTACGAAGCTATAGGTGACATTGCCTGCATATTCTTTGCCATGATTTTTTTGTAACTCGGGCTTTGGATCGAATAGATCAACATGCGATGGCCCACCATGCATGAACATGGAAATCATGGCCTTGGCACGAGGTTGAAAGTGGGGTTCTTTGGGAACCATTCCCAGTGGGAAATTTTCACCTGGTTTGGGTGGCCCATCCGCTGCGAGCAAACCTTCGCGGGCTAGCATATCGGATAGGGCGATCCCGCCTATCCCACCTGCCAGTTGAAACAGTGCTTTTCTTCGTGTGAGCATCAGATTATTCCAGGTAAATAAATTCGTTCGAAGCCAGTAGTTGTTGGCAAAGATCAGTCCAAGCCATTTGATTTGGATCTTTGTTTTTAGTTGCGGTATAGGTTGCTTTGCTTGCAGCAAGGAAGTTAGATGCCAAGGAAAGTTCATTAGCATTGGGTGGTCGTTGGTAGACGATGTTCCAAGCTAGGAGGATAAGTGCCTTGGTGTCGTATGATTGGTTCTTTAATATTAAAGTTGCAAGATGGTTTGATTCATTGCGGATGAAGTCGCTGTTCATAAGGGCTAGTGCTTGTGGGGTGCCTGCCGATGGGGTTCGCTTATCACAGTTGGGTGAAAGGCTTGGGCCATCGAATGTCAATAGGAAGGCGGAAGGTTTATGCCTGCGAACCTGCATGTAAATGGTTTTTCTAGGCGACTCATCGGGGTAATGCATAACACCAGCGATATCTTCCTTAAGAGGGATAGCAACCCCATATAACGCTTGATCCTGCCTATGGTTCACTTTGAGTATGGAATCCCGGATGCTTTCGGCTTCCAACCTTCGAAGGGGAAATCTGCCATAAAGTTGGTTATTGATATCAACAGAATCTTGTTCTGGGCGATGAATGGAGCTTTGACGATAAGTTGTAGAGGTCATGATCAGTTTGTGAAAAGCTTTCAAACTCCAGTTGTTTTTTGGAAGTTGTAAAGCTAACCATTCGAGTAATTCGGGTTGTGATGGCGAAGTTCCAAGTTTCCCAAATTCCCCTGGAGTGTCAACTATTCCCTGCCCAAAATGATAAACCCAAATACGGTTGGCCATCGTTCTGTTGAATTGAGGATGTTTGCCCGAAGTGATATGCTGGGCAAATGCCAGCCTTCTTCCCGAACTTTCGCCTTTGTTATTGGTGGGGCAATCCCATGTTTTTGATTCGTGCACCGTGGCAATCGATAAATCGCCCGGAATGATTTCCTGCAAAGGTTGGCGGTAATCGCCCCGATTGAAAAGTTTGGTGGGGGGAATCTTGCTGGGTACTTCCGACATGATTGCGTAAAAGTCTTCCTTGGGTTTCTCCGCACGCTTGGCATTGATGGTTTCTTGCACCTTTTTTAATTCTGCAGAGGCTTTGGGGTCGTATTGATCGATAATGTCTGCTCGAACATTGATCTTGGGATATAGTTCGAGAAGTTTTTTCTGTTCGGGGGTGCGTTTTGCATCAGGCGTTTCAAAGGCTTTTCTTACTGTTTCATGCAACTGAGTTGGAATCTTTTGCAGTTCTTTATCGAAAATTACTTTGATGGTGCTACTGGTTTCTGCTTGTAGTTTAACCGCAAGTTCTTGGGCGGCTTTTTCGATCTGTGCACTTTTTTCTCTATCAGGTTTTGTCATTAACGCAGCAGTTCGTTCTGTAGGCCTACGCCATTGCGATGGATTGAATGCAGGCTCAAATATTGCCCGAAACCGGAAATAATCAACCTGACTTATCGGATCGTACCGGTGATCATGGCACTGTGCGCAACCTACCGACAAACCTAACAAACCCGAGCTTATGATTTTGATGGATTCTGCAAAAGTTTGTTCCGCTTCTGCTATTGCTCCCCCTCCTGCAGTAATGTCTGGTCCGCAACGCAAAAATCCGGTGGCAGCCAGAAGTTCTCTTTGTGGAATGGAAAGTTCATCCCATGGTTTTGGTGCGAGTTCATCGCCCGCCAGTTGCTCAATGATAAACTGATTGAAGGGCTTGTCGCTATTTAGTGAACGAATTACATAATCACGATATTTGTAAAGGTGGGGCCTAAGGGAATCATTGGGGGAATCGCCCTCGGTGTCTGCGTAACCTGCAACATCAAGCCAGTGCCTAGCCCATCTCTCGCCATACCCTGGTGAGGCAAGTAATTCATCTATAAGTGTCTCGTAGGCACTTGGGGATGTGTTTTTTTCGAAGCTATTAACTTGTTCGATGGTGGGTGGCAAGCCAGTCAGATCGAGGTAAGCCCTACGAATCAGAGTTCGTTTATCTGCCTCTGGATTGAATCCTAGTTTTTTTTGTTGCAGTTTCGTCAGGATAAATGCATCTAGCGGGGCCAGTTTTTTTTGATTAAGAGTTATTTCAGGAACCGTTGGTTCTGCAAGTGGTTTAAAGAACCAATAATTGCGTTCTTCTTCGGTAATACCAATTCCCGGGGGAAGATTATCTGGTTCGGGCCTTAAGGTCGGGGCACCGTTTTTAATCCACCTTTCAATGAGAGCGATTTTTTCTGCTGGTACCTTCTTTTCGCTTGGGGGCATCTCGCCTGATTTTATTCTTTGTAATAAATGGCTTTGCTCCGGGATATTTTCTTTGACGGATGCACCAGATTTTCCGCCTTTAATCGACAATCTCTTTAGCCTTAAATCTAATCCACCCTTTGGCTTTTCTGTCGCCCCATGGCAATCAAAACAGTATGCCTTGAAAATTGGCCTTATATCTTCTTCGAAAGTAACCCTTTGGGGAGTTTCTGTTCCTGCGACCAATGCAAAAATAAGAAGTTTAAATGGTAGAAGCATTTGCCTTGTAACCTAAATTAGCCTTTAAATAATCTTTCTAATTATGTTCATTGATAGCTAAAAGTGCAACCTTTTAAGCAAGATTTTGCTATTTTCTTTCATGGCTGATCGTTTAGCGGTATTCTTATGCAACCTATTCAGCCACGGATTATTATTTTGAGGTTCCTATGTTGCAACTTTCTTTTTTGTTATTGCTTACGCTTTTCCCATTCGGCTTTGAAGCGGCTAAATTTACTGGGCCATGGGATGTTCCTGCCTTGCAAAAAGCAAAGGTTGAACCTTCGTGGGGTGAAAACAGCAATGGTGTTAGACAAGTTTATTACCCAGGTGAAAACTATAAGGGTAAACAAACCAAAGTTTTCGCTTACTATGGTAAACCCGAAGGGCAGGGGCCATTTCCCGCAATGCTTTTAGTGCATGGTGGCGGGGGCAAGGCTTTTCCTGATTGGGTTAAACATTGGAATATTCGTGGGTATTGCGCCTTAGCCATGGATCTTGCGGGAAATGGCCCCAAGGGCAGATTACCCGAAGGTGGCCCTGATCAAGGTGATGAAGAAAAATTCCAAGATTTTAAAGATGATAATCTTAAAGATATGTGGACCTACCATGCCGTTGCGGCGGTTCTTCGTGGCCATTCTATGATGGCTTCATTCCCCGAGGTTGACCGGAATAAAATTGCAGTTACCGGAATAAGTTGGGGTGGTTATTTAACCTGCATCATTGCAGGAATGGATGATAGATTGAAAGCTGCAGTTCCTGTTTATGGCTGCGGATACTTGCATGAAAATAGCGTTTGGAAGGAAAATCGATTAGATAAAATGGATGCCTTAAGAAGAGAAAAGTGGGTTCGCAATTTTGATCCTTCCACTTACTTACCCGGTGTGACTTGCCCCATAATGTTTATTAATGGAACCAATGATTTTGCGTACCCACTCGATAGTTATAAAAAGTGTTATGATCTCGTGAAGGAGAAGAAAACACTTTCCGTGAAAGTGCGAATGCCTCATGGTCATATTTGGACTTTTAAAGAAGTGGATGCTTTTATTGATAGCCTTTTGAAGGGCACCAAATCTCTTGCCAAAATTGAGAATTTGGAAACAAAAGATGGCACCGCTTTCGTGAAGGTTCAATCTACCATTCCAATCAAAAACGCAATGCTTCATTTTGCCATCAATGAGGGGCCTTGGCAAAAACGATTGTGGAAAAGTATTCCGGCAAATATTTCGGATGGAGTTGCTAGTGCTAAACTACCAATGGACAAACCAATTGTTTATTATATCTCCTTGATTGATGAGCAAGGATTGGAAGTTTCTTCAAATCACCAAACTATTGTATTTGCAGCAGTTAAATAAGTGGGGGTTTAACAATCCGGAGAAATGGGCAATATGTGCACGGTTTAGTTGCTGGTTGTTATGGCTTTCATCTTGATTTAGGCTTTAGATTTAGCAGAAAACAGTTGCCCGGATTCATTCGCTGTGTTAACGATATAGTATAGCCTTCCTCTGATCCTCCCTTTGATACCCGCTAGGAGGCAGTTTTGTTTTCAGTCCTTAGCTTTTTATTGTTTTCTTTGATATCACAACAGGGTGATATTGTTTACCCAATTCCAGATTCAATCAGTCTTACTGCACCTGGTTCGTATGCCACTCTTATTGTTGAAAGCAAAAATAAGAATGGTTTGATTACTGATCTTACCGATGAAGTTTCCGCCCGAATTGAAAACCCTGATGTCGCATTCCTTTTTCAAGGCAGGGTCTATGGAAAAAAAGTTGGAACCACTCGTTTGCTTGTTGATGTCAAAGGCAAACAACTTGTTGTTCCCGTTAGTTTTAAGCCCACAACTAATACGCCTGGACCAACTTTTTACCATGATCTAGAACCTATTCTTGCCAGGCATCAATGCAACTCTTCTGGTTGCCATGGTAAGGCCGAAGGCCAAAATGGGTTTAAGCTTTCAGTGTTTGGTTCCGATCCAGATTTTGATTTTGAATCGATATGCCTTGATGGTCGTGGGCGTAGAGTCATGCCCGAATCGCCCTCAAACAGTTTGCTTGTAAGGAAAATGTCGGGAAAAATTTCGCATGGCGGTGGTGCTCGTATTCCAGACAACAATCCTGATTACCAAACCGTGGTCGATTGGATTAGTTCTGGCACTCGAAAAAAGAATGATGCTATTCCAGATGTTGTTGCTATCGAAGTGCAACCGCCTTTCCGAATAATAAAAGGTGGTACCAAACAAAGGCTGACTGTTTTCGCAATCTTAAATGATGGAACCCGAAAAGAAGTTACTGCCCATTCCCGATTCTTTTCAAACCAGGAGGCTCTTGCTGCGGTTGATATTCATGGCATCGTTTCCACCAACGAAATCCCAGGTGAGGCAGTAATTCTTGTAACCTATCGTAATAAAACCGCTGTCTTTAGGGCTATTCTTCCTGCAGTTAATCATTACACCTCTGGTAAAAAGTACCCTAGGGAAAATTGGATTGACCAGTTGATTCAAACTAAATTAGATACGCTTCGAATCCCCGTGTCTGCTGTTTCTAAAGATGAGGAATTTGTCAGAAGAGTGTTTCTTGACATCGCGGGCAATCTTCCTGCTTCCTCTGAGTTAAAAGCTTTTCTTGCTAATAATAGTGTGGATAAAAGGGCCAAATTGGTTGAAGACCTTCTTGCTAGGCCGGCTTATTCAGATTACAGCGCACTCGTTTGGAGTGATATTCTCAGAGTTGACCGAGAGGCCCTTGGCACAAAACAGGCTTATGCATACTATCGCTGGTTGAAGAATTCCTTTAGTGAAAATAAGCCACTTGATAAGTTAGCACTCGAACTTCTTTCTGCGCAAGGATACTTGGATGAGCATCCGGAGGGTTCTTTCTATAAAGTGGTAAAAAGTCCAGGGGAACTTTCTAGTTCTTTTGCCCAGATTTTTTTGGGCGTTAGAATTGCTTGCGCTGAATGCCATCACCATCCCTTTGATAAATGGACTCAGGCTGATTATTTAGGCATGCAATCCTTTTTTACTGGTGTTCGTTATAAAAATGTTGGCAAAAGAGAAATCCTTATCGGTGATAACACTTCGCCTGGAAGCAATGCCCGTTACAAAGAAAAAGTTTTAGCCCATGCTTTGGGCCAACCACTTCCCAACCTTCAACCCAAGGGCGATGCTAGGCAATTGTTTGCCCAGTGGGTGATTAACCCCGATAACCAGTGGTTTGCCAGAAATGCTGCAAATCGTATATGGGCCCATTTGTTTGGCCATGGCCTTGTTGAACCCATCGATGATTTTCGTGATACGAATCCCGCAAGCCATCCTGAACTTCTTGTCAAACTTGCCAACCACCTTATTCAAAATAAGTTTGATGTTAAATCCCTCATTAAACTAATCACCGCATCTGAAACCTATCAGCGATCCTCTACTCCTATTCCTGGTAATGAATCAGATGAATGGAACTACTCTAGGTTTCTTTTGAAATCTATGCCTGCAGAAGTTTTGTTTGATGCCATCTCTCAGGCCACCGGGGTGCCGGGCGATTTTGAAGGTTACCCCACTGGAACCCGAGCGATTCAATTATGGGATTCCAGATACCAAAATTACTTCCTGAAAGTTCATGGTCGACCTTTGCGCGTATCTTCTTGCTCTTGCGAAAGGCAGAAAGAACCAGGCATTGCCCAAGTCCTTCATGAACTCAATTCCCACGAGTTGCATCGAAAGTTGAGCCATGAACAAGGGAGAATAGCAAAATTAGTTACAGGGAAATTATCGCAAAATGAAATGGTAGAAGACTTGTTCCTTTCCTATTTCTCAAGATTACCTACCAAGGGTGAGTTTGATTTGGCGAACGAAGTTCTTGCAAAGGCAAAAGACCTAACTTCGAAACGCGAAGCTTTAGAAGACCTTGCCTGGGGTATGATGAATTCTCTTGAGTTTCTTTTCAATCATTAAGAACATGGTGCTGGTATGAATAATAAAAGTTATTGTGATGGAAAAACTAGGCGAGATATTTTGCGCCTCGGGGCCGCAGGTATTCTTGGGCACTCTTTCTCCCTCCCTAACTTGCTTGCCAATGATCAGCCATCCAAATCCCAGAAATCTCTTATCTATGTTTTTCTTCATGGCGGATTAAGCACAATCGACACTTTCGATATGAAGCCCGATGCCCCCGCTGAATACAGGGGGGAATTTAAGCAGGGTGATACTGCAGTTCCTGGTATTCGTATCTGTGATCAGTTGCCCTCGATTGGCAAACAGATGAATAAATTAAGTTTGATTCGCTCCTTTCGCCATAATAATTCTGATCATGGCCCCGCAGATCATTACATGCTGACCGGGTATTTCCCTCAAGCAGGGTTTAACGGGGGGTTAAGCCCAAATAATCACAGGCCTTCTATCGGATCAATTATTTCAAAGCTTGCTCCAGCGCATCAAGGCGTGCCTCCTTATGTTTGTGTTCCCAAAATGCATTCCAGTTGTGGCCCTGCCTACCTTGGCCCCACCGCAGCACCATTTGTTGTTGAGAGTGACCCAAATTCCCCTTCATTTCAAGTTCCCGATCTTTCACCCCCAATTGAAATCCGTGCCGATAGGCTGGATTCTCGAAAGCATATTCTTGAAAGGCTCGATCGCTTTCGGTCCACGGGTGAAATGAAAGCTAACCAAGGCGCCAAGAGTGTTTCAACCTTTCAGCAGAAAGCTTTCGAGCTTATGACTTCTCCTGAAACCCGATCAGCTTTTCAATTAGAAAAAGAAAAAGATTCTCTTCGTGATGAGTATGGCAGAAACACCCTCGGCCAATCCTGCCTGCTTGCCCGGAGACTTGTTGAATCAGGCGTTCGTTGTGTCACCATTGATCATAGTAATTGGGATACCCACGATAATAACTTCAATACACTGAAGCAGGATCTTCTTCCCATTTTTGACAGGGCCATTGCTTCCCTTTTTAAGGATTTGGCCGAACGAGGAATGCTCGATAACACCCTCGTGGTTGTTACTGGCGAATTTGGCCGTACTCCCAAAATTAATAAAAATGCAGGTCGAGATCACTGGGGCCCTGTTTTCACAGTTGCCCTTGGTGGTGGCGGTATCAAAGGCGGGGTTGTTGTCGGAAAAAGCGATGCCAAGGCTGAAAAACCTGCTTCCGATCCTTATGGCCCTGAAGATCTCTTTGCTACTATTTGCCATGCGATGGGCATGAATCCCGAACATGAATTTATCACGCCCGATGGCAGGCCTATCATGGCTGTGAACCAAGGCAGGAAAATTGAACCCTTGTTTTGAAAGCTAAACCATGCCTGTTCTTTTCATTAGATATTTTTTGTTGGCGTTTATCTTCGCTACCATTCCTTCAAGGGCTAATGCAAATCCACCTGTACTTTCTTACCTTTTTCCTTCAGGAGGACAACGGGGAAGTGATGTCCAATTAAGGGTTGGAGGGCTTTTTCTTCATGCTAATTCTCAATTCGAAATCCTTGGAACTGGCGTTTCTCTTCAATCCCCATTGAAGCGTATCCCTTTCCTTTGGTTTGATGGCCCTCTTCTAACTCTTAACGAATCCCAGCAAACTGAAGATTACCCCAAAGAACTTTCCACACTTGTTCGTATTGATAAAGATGCCCCACTTTCAAAAAGGCTTGCTAGAGTTTGGAATTCCGAAGGAGTACATGGCGGGTTAAAATTCGAACTTGGTGACTTCCCGGAAATCATCGAAAAAGAATCCGAACACTATCACCTTCCCACTCCCATCTCGCTTCCAATTACTATCAATGGCAGAATCTATCCCAAAAATGATTTTGATGATTATCAGATTAAACTGATCAAAGGTGAAACTATCGATGCCTTTGTTTCTGCTGAAAAACTTGGTTCGCCTCTTGATGCAAGATTAGAAATTTTGAACTCTAAGGGTGAAATTATTGCAGATAATGATGATGCTTCGGGCGTAGATCCCGCCCTTGTTTTTACTGCCCCTATTGATGATCTTTACCTTGTTCGAATCCGAGAATCTTCAGGCAAAGGTAGCCCTGCTCATGTTTACAGGCTCTCTGTTTCTAAAAATCCAATTATTAAAGCTGCATACCCCATCGGTGCTAGAAATGGTTCCAACACCAAATTCGAAATCATAGGCTCTAACCTTAACTATTCTACCCTAGAACTTAAAGTTTCTGATCGCATCGGTTATCAGGCGTTTCCTGGCAGCAATCTTTTGATTGATGTCGGTAATGCCCCAGAGTATCTTGAAAATTCTACTGGTGTTAATTCTTTCGCAATCAATTCTTTTCCCTGTGCAATCAATGGTAGGATTCTCAAGTTTGATGAATGTGATTTTTGGCAGTTGGAGCTAGAAGCTGGACAAAAACTCGAGTTTGAATCACGCGGGCTCGCTCTTGGTTCCCCTTGCAGGCCGAAAATTTCTCTTTCTGATGCTATGGGCAATGAATTGATTTCTGCTATTTCTACTTCAGAACTTGATCCGGTTTTACTTTTTAACACCCCCGCTAAGGGGAAATATACTTTGAAAATAACCGAGGAAATTCCTGCTCGCGCCGGGCCTACCTTTACTTATAGAATTTTAGTCCATACCGAAACCAGTAAAAAGCCCCGCATTCATTTCGTTGAAAGTTCGGTATCTGTTCTTAGAGGTGCGGAAGGTACACTCAATTTGAAAATTGAACGGCCTCCTGGATTTGATTCTAAAGTTGATCTTTCTTTTGGCACTTTGCCAAAAGGGATTGTTATTATCCCGCCACAACCTTTTATTGCGAAAGGTTCGAATCAGGTTTCAGTTAAAATTAAAGCAAATCCTGAAACAAAAATTGATTCTTTTCTCTTGGGTGTTTCAGCAATCGTTCTAGGCCAACCCCCTGTTGTCGCTCTTGTTCAAGCAAAGCCCAATGATTTGCCTTCAGATAAAGTTCGAGTTGCTGTGGCTTTGCCTTGCCCTTTTAAAATTGTTGGCGAATATAATATGAAATGGGGCAGTCGTGGAGGTACTCTCTCCCGAAACTACAAACTGGAACGCTCTGGTTACGATGGCCCTGTTACGGTTGAAGTTGCAGATAAACAAGCTAGACATCTTCAGGGTGTTTATGGCGTTCCTAAAATCGTTGCTGCAGGCGCTGTTGAATTTGAATATTCAGTTCAACTTGGTCCATGGATGGAAATAGGCCGGACCAGCAGAATTTGCATTGTTGGATATGCAGCAATTAAAGATCAAGGCGTTGATCACATTATTAGTTACTGCTCTGTAAACCCTAACGAGCAGATGATTGCAGTTCTGGAATCAGGTAAATTGGATGTATCCTCCGTATCGCCTGATATTGGATATCAACTAGGAAAAACTACTTTGATTTATCTTGAAATATTTCGGGCCCCAGGATTAATGGGCGATGTTACACTTGAAGCATTATTTCCCGATTGGACTGAAATTAAAAATATTACAAAAATAGTGAAGTCGGATAGCAGCAAGGCTGTAATAGAGGTATCAATACCTGCAAATTTGAACACTTCATTTCCCATCTTTATAAAGTCGAACTTAAAGCAAACTAATTGTTCGCATGAATCTAAATTGAAACTCCAACTGGTACCTAAGACTTTATCTGAAAAATAAACACCCTCGAAAAATAGATGTTTTAAAATAATCAAGTACTAAATTATAATAGGCTATTCGCACTGATTCTATAAAACGCATTATTTAAATCCTGCTAAATCAGTCAAATCACTTTTTTAAAGATAAATGGAACTCAGTGCGAATGCCTATATTCATAAATATTATTGTTGCTGTTGATGAATTTGTTGAACATTCATAATGTTTAACTCTTTCTTCAAGTCGCAACTATTTGCTTTTTTAATTGTTCTGTATACTTCTAAAATTTCTTCATTGTTAAAATTTCGAACCATTAAATCTAAACAAGAGGTTGGTATTATTTCTACTTTTCGCAATTTCCTAATACCAATAACAAGTTTCTTGAATTTTTATCCCCTTTCTAAAAAACACTTTATCCATGATGAAAGCTTGTATGCATATTGCATGCCAATCTTCTTGGTTTTTATGTGGAAGCTTGTTTTGTTTGTTAAATGGCGTGAATATGCTTAATTTCTTGATATGAGTATAAAATGTTTTTAAGAGTCTTGCTTATGGATTAGGCATACTGCATCTAAATTGCACAGAGGTTGATTCGTGGTTTTTTGTTAATTTATAAACACGCCATTAGGATTGGTTGGATCACCACTAAAGAAGGAGAACAGTAAATCCAAAGTTGGGAAATTAAATCCGTTAACCTGTGGGCCACCGCCTGGGCCTGCCCCGGTGATCAGATCAAAGACGCCATCGAAATTACCATCGCTGATGCCAACCCTCACGCCACCCGTAAATTCTGATGCATAAGCAAGGAACTGAGCAAGGTTTTCGCCTGTATTTGGGTTCCAAACCCCAACTACAGGCCTGCCACCAGAACCTGCACCTGTAACAACTTCAAAAATGCCATCGTTACCGATATCACCAGCAGCAACAAAAACACCACCGGTGAAATCCATGGGGTAGGCATACCATTGACTTATAATCAAGCCGGTTAAACCATCGAAGATTTTAACATGTGGCGCACCACCTGGGCCTGCGCCTGTGACCAAATCAAGAATGCCATCGTTATTTAGGTCGATGGTTGCAACATTAACTCCGCCCCGGAAATCTTCTGCATAGGCAAAGAACGACTTCATCACTTGGAGGTTAGTACCGTTAAAGATACGCACTTCTGGGCCGCCGCCTTGCCCTGCCCCTGCGATGATATCCAAAACGCCATCGTTGTTGAAATCGCGGACTGCGATGAAAATGCCACCGGTGAAGGCTGGATCGAATGCAAAGAAAGATTGCATAACAGCGCCAGTTTGGGAATCGAGGATTACGATTGCAGGGCCTCCTCCAGAGCCTGCTGCTGCGAAGATATCACCTTTGCCATCACCATTGAAATCCCCCGAAACAACCCGAATTTCACCACTGAAACCAGGGAAGGGCGTTGCTGTGCCGATGACTTCACCGGTATTTGGATCGGTAAGGGATACGACGCTTGATCCGCCAGTGTCTTTAAGAGGACTAGTTCCTGTTATTAATGGGGTGGGAGTTGGTGTTGGCGTAGGTGAAGTTACTGTAAAACTGGAAGAACTAGTAACAGTTCCTCCGGGCGCAGTTATAGATATATTTCCTGTGGTGACCCCGCTAGGAACCGTGGCCGTAATAGAAGTAGCCGATCCAACATTAATCGTTGTTGCGTTAATGTTATTAAACGAAACAACGGTGGCTCCAGTAAAACCTGTTCCAGTGATGGTTACAGTACTTCCAACAAGGCCAGAAGTTGGAGTAAATGATGTTACCGTTGGTGCAGGGTTAATTGTAATGTTGACTGTAATGTTAACGATGGCGATGTTGCTATTAAGTGAACCATCGTTTGCTTTGTAGATAAAACTATCGGTGCCGTTGTAATTTAATGTAGGGGTATAAGTAAAGGAACCATTAGCATCAAGAGTTAAAGAACCGTTGCTTGGCCCTGCAACTAATACAGCAGTCAGAGTGGTACTACTATCAACATCGGTATCGTTTGTAAGAACCCCTGAGGCAGCGATAGTAAGAACCATATCTTCGTTCGTGCTGTAAGAATCATTAACTGCGATAGGAGTATCGTTTACCGCAAGAATATTGATGGAGATAGTAGCTACGGTGCTATCGATCGTGCCATCGTTGACTTTGAAGGTGAAGCTATCTGCCCCGTTGGCATTGGTATTAGGCACATAAGTAAAAGCACCGGTGGCAGAGTCTGTGATAGTGACAACGCCCTTGGTTCCTTGCGTAACGATGGAGTAAGTCAGAGGACTATTTTCGATATCAGAAGCGGTAAGGGTACCTGTAAAGGTGATGTCTTCAGTTGGAGAAATAGTCTGAGCATTTGCAATAGGAGTATCGTTTACTGCTTGAATATTGATCGTGATAGTAGCAGCGGTGCTATCGATCGTGCCATCGTTCACGATAAAGGTAAAGGAATCTGCACCGTTCTCATTGGCATTAGGGACATAAGTAAAAGCACCAGTGGCAGAGTCTGTGATAGTGACGGCGCCCTTGGTTGGATTATTAACGATGGAGTAAGTCAGAGGACTATTTTCGATATCAGAAGCGGTAAGCGTGCCGTTAAAGGTGGTGTCTTCCGTTGGAGAAATAGTCTGAGCATTTGCGATAGGAGCATCGTTTACCGCAAGGATATTGATGGAGATAGTAGCAGCGGTGCTATCGATCGTGCCATCGTTCACGATAAAGGTAAAGGAATCTGCACCGTTGGCATTGGCATTAGGCACATAAGTAAAAGCACCAGTGGCAGAGTTCGTGATGGTGACAACGCCCTTGGTTGCTTGCGTAACGATGGAATAAGTTAGAGGACTATTTTCGATATCAGAAGCGGTTAGCGTGCCTGTAAAGATGATGTCTTCCGTTGGAGAAATAGTCTGAGCATTTGCAATAGGAGCATCGTTTACCGCAAGGATATTGATGGAGATAGTAGCATCGGTACTATCGATAGTGCCATCGTTCACGATAAAGGTAAAGGAATCTACACCGTTCTCATTGGTATTAGGGACATAAGTAAAAGCACCGGTGGCAGAGTCTGTGATCGTAACCGTGCCTTTGGTTGCTTGCGTAACGATGGAATAGATCAGAGAACTGCCTTCAACATCAGAAGCAGTAAGGGTACCTGTAAGGGTGGTGTCTTCCGTTGGAGAAATAGTCTGAGCATTTGCGATAGGTGTATCGTTCACCGCGGTAACTGTAATGTTCACCGTGGCGGTGTTGCTATCAAGTGCGCCATCGTTTGTGGTGTAAGTAAAACTATCAGAACCGTTGTAATTTAAAGTGGGGGTATAAGTAAAGGAACCATCAGCATTAAGCGTTAAAGATCCGTGGCTTGGGCCTGTAACCAAAACAGCGGTAAGAGTTGTACCACTATCAACATCGTTATCGTTTGTAAGAACCCCTGGGGTAGTGATAGTAAATGCGGCATCTTCGTTGGTGCTGTAAGAGTCATTAACTGCAACAGGTACTTCATTAACATTGGTGATGGCGATGGTGAATTGTTTTTCGAAGAAAAGACCGCCAGCATCGGTGCTACGGACTAAAACAGAGTAAGTGGTTTTAGTTTCGAAGTCAGGAACAACTGCAAGATATAAGCTATTGCTTGTGATGGTGAAGGATGCGTTATCTGTAACGCCAGTACCAGAGACCAAGGCGTAGGTAAAGGTATCACCCGCATCAACATCGGTGGTGGAGAGCGTACCAATTGCTGTGTCTATTGCACTATTTTCAGCAATCGATGAATTAGAAAGAGTAATATTAGTAGGTGAACTATATGAAGTTGCAGTCACGGTAGCGGAGCCAGAGTTATAGCCAGTGCGAGAAGTAGTAATGGTAGCAGTGAAAGAAGTTCCAGGAGCGACCCCAATAACGGTGACAAGTCCAGTGCCATTGATTGAGACGGACCCACTAGCGGTAGCAGTGCCAGCGTAAGTAAATGCCACATCATAATTGTTTATTTGAACAGTAAAGCCAGTAGCGGTAGAGGTAGTAGCACCGAAGGTAGGAGTAATTGCAGGATCAATGATAAAGGTTTGGCCAACAAAATTTGAAGGCAGAATTGAAGTGTTGAGAAGGACGCTGATGTTATCACTACCTTCATTTGCGATAGCAAGATCAGGTTTTGTATCACCATTAAGGTTGGCAAGGATGACCGAATAGGGGGTAGCGCCAACGGCAAAAGTTTTTTGATTTTTAAAAGTGCCATTTCCGTTGCCGGGAAGAATACTGACCGTGTTGCTATCTCGGTTTGCGATAGCTAGGTCGATATAGCCATCGCCATCAATATCGGCAGCAAATACGGAAACGGGTCTGGTCCCAGTAGTGGAATTAATAGCGGTTTGAAAAGTACCATTGCCATTGCCAAGTAAGACGCTTGCATTAGCAGAATTGTAATTAGCTGAAATAATATCTTTAAAGCCATCGCCATTGACATCAACCATGATTACGGAAAAAGGCTTTGTGCCTGCAATAAGAGCAGTCGGGTTTTTGAAGGAACCGTCGCCATTGCCAATAAGCAAACTAATATTGCCCAAAAAATCTGCGGTAGCGAGGTCAAGAAAGCCATCGCCATTGACATCGCCCATGGTGACAGATTTAGCGCCGCCGCCCGTTGCAAAGTTGCTAGCGGGTTTGAAAGTGCCATTACCATTACCGAGAAGAATGGAAATGGAATTGCTGTTGTAGTTAGCGGTGGCAATATCGAGTTTGGAATCGGCATTAAAATCACCCAAGATGATGCAGAGAGGAGAATTTTGGGTTGCGACAACGGTTTGAGTTTTGAAAGTGTTATTGCCATTCCCTAGAAGGATGGAGACCGTGTTGCCACCAGTACCATCAAAACTGTTAGTGGCAATAAGATCAAGTTTGCCATCACCATTGATATCGGCAGTGGCGATTCCCTGAGGTTCAGTGCCAATAGTAAAAGAAGTTTGAGTAGCGAAAGTGCCATCGCCAACGCCAATAAAAGTGCTGATTTTATTGTTAAACCTATTTGCAGTAACGAGGTCGAGATTGCTATCTGCATTAACCCTTGCAGCAATAATCGAATGCGGTCCAGAAGATGTGCCCGTTGAGTAATCGGTTTTGGCACTAAATGAGATGCCATTAATTTCACCAAGTGGTTCAGAAGTAGCGTTAATAATGGAATCGTTATCAATTAAGTTAAGCCCAAGGGTTCCAGTTCCTGTGATGGCAGAAACCGTAACAGTGTAATTGGATAAAGTAACTTGAGTAACGGAAATAGTATTTGTACCTGCGACCGAGCCTGTTTTTGATACGGTAAAATCTGCGCTATCCACGCCTGTAACGGCTTCGCTGAAAACAACAGAAAACGCAGCGGATGAAGTTGCTGAAGTTCCCGACAAGCGATTGATGGAAAGCACGGTGGGGTTTGCAGGGGTGATGCGATCTTCAAGTCCTTCTAGGAAAGGGTGAATCCGTTTTTTTGTATGTGCCTTTTTATGAAGGAATACAGGAGGAAGTGGCTGTGGAAACAGTCTGAACCATCGATTCCATAAAATCATTGGGCGCATTCCAAAAGGCAAAAGGGAAACAGCCTATGGCCAACACTTATGAGATTGTAGTTGTATTTAATGCAATGTAAATAATAAAAGAGATTGTTTTTGTAATTATATATTAAGTATATAAAAAAATAGGTGTTTAGTTGGGAAAGAAGCCAGCCGAGATGATTAAGCTTTGATGCCAAGGAAGGGTTCGCCTTCGTTAAGGGTGGGGCGTTCGGGTCTGCCCTTGTACTTGTAAACAATGCCCATGTTATCTAGGCCCATTAGGTTAAGAATGGTGGCATGAAGATCGTGAACATGAAGTTTGTTTTCGATGGCACGAAGGCCCAACTCATCCGTGGCGCCAATAGTTTGCCCGCCTTTAACGCCACCGCCGGCCATCCACATGGTGAAACCGGTAGGGTTGTGATCTCTACCATCGCCTTTTTCGCTCATGGGAGTTCTGCCAAATTCGCCCCCCCAAACAACAAGGGTGCTATCGAGAAGCCCGCGTCGTTTTAAATCGATAAGTAGGGCTGCAACGGGCTGATCCATGGCTTTGCAAAGCGATTTATGGTTTTCTTCAAGCTTGCTATGGGCATCCCATTTGCTACCAGCGCCGTGGTATATTTGAACAAAGCGCACGCCGCGTTCTACTAATCGTCTGGAGAGCAAGCAGAGTTTAGCCATGGCAGCGGTTTCTTTTTGCTCGAAGCCATAGAGGGTTTTTGTTTCTGCGGATTCGAGGGAAAGATCGACAGCTTCAGGAGCCTTAGCTTGCATGCGGAAAGCGAGTTCGTAGCTGTTAAGCCTGGCATCAAGTTCGGTTTGTTCTGGGTGGTTGGCAGCATATTTTTGGTTAATCAATTTGAGGAGGTCGAGTTTTCCGCGTTGTTGATTTTCGGAAACGCCCTCGGGGGTATTAAGGTTGGGGATAGATTCATTGCCACCCTGAATTCGGATACCTTGGTAAACAGCGGGCATGAAGCCTGCGCTCCAATTTCTGGGGCCGTTTACTACCTGGCCTTGATTATCTTGAAGAACCACAAAGGCAGGAAGATTTTGGTTTTCAGTCCCTAAGCCATAGGTAGCCCAAGAGCCCAATGATGGCCTACCTCCAATGATTGAACCAGAATTCATTTGGCAAACACCTGCGGAATGGTTGATACCATCAGCTACGCAGGAGCGAATTACAGCGATTTCATCAAGCATGCTTGCAGTATGAGGAATAAGTTCGGAAGCCCAAGTTCCCGCTTTGCCATGCTGTTTCCAGACCCTAGGGCACCCTAAAAGCGGTGAACCATTTTCGCCCATCGAGGTGATGACATTACCAAAGCTATCGGGAAGTTTTTTGCCAGCAAGTTTGTTAAGCAAGGGTTTGGGATCAAATAAGTCAATCTGGCTTGGCCCACCCTCCATAAACAAGAAGATAACTGATTTAGCTTTGGCCAAGTGATGAGGTTTTTTAGATGCAAGGGGGTTGTTCAAAATAGGTTGATTGGCTAAAGCTTCGGTTCCTATCAGTGAATTTAATGCGAGTGCGCCAAAGCCTGTACCTGCTTGGCTAAGCCATTGCCTTCGAGAAAAGGGAGTAGCGCTTGCATCAGAAAAGTTAGATTTAGGAATCATAAAAGCAACACCATTGTGGAATTAAAAAAGAAGTATCATTCGACATAGAGGAATTCGCTCGAGTTTAAAAGTACTTGGCAAAGATCGATCCAGGCGTTGTTTTGGGCATCGGATTTGGTGCTGATCGTTTTTCCGGAAATCTGAATATGAAGATGGTTATCAGAGGTATCCCTGAAGACATCGGGCTTTGATTCGAATTGCCAATAGCCAATAGTTTGTTTTCCAAGCCCTTCGCGGGTGAATAATAACTGATCGACCCCAAGGGCAGTGTTTGAAAGCCTAATATCATCAATAAGGCCATCGAAGTTGCCATTGTTATTTGCATAAGCTGAACCAATGGTTAGGGGTAGATTATTGGTGAATTCTCCAAGGATTGAATGTTCAATCTTGGAAACAAGCAAAGGTTCATCATCGTTGGCGAGGTCTTTTAAAAAAAAGGTAACGAGGCCTTTGGTGGTTTTTGTTGCAGGGGTAAAGGCGCAACCGATGTAATAAGGTTTGTTAAGTGCAATGTGTTGATCTGAGAAAATCGCTTCTTCCCCCATTTCGCCATTAGCTTTTTTTCCAATAACTTGAAGGACGAGCGTTTGGGGTTTTCTGCGGGATTGCTTACCGGTTATTCCAAGCGACCAGCCAGGATTTTTGATATCTATTGAGCGGTTGGCGACAAGAATTCGTACAGCGCCAGTTTCTGCAATTGATTTTGGTAATGCGAATGCTTCAACGGTGAATTGTGATGCTGGGAAAAGGTCGGAATGGGGCACAGTAAGAGAGAGAGAAGATGCCAGAGATATTTCAGCGGCTTGGCCATCTCGGAAAGGGATTTTGCCTGATGCGAAAGCGGCAGAAGGTGCGGTGAGTTTTTTAGGGTCGATTCGTTTTGCCTGTAATTCGAGAAAAGACCGTGAAATGTTTGTTTCTTCAGAGGTTGGAACTCTTCCAAACGCAAGCATGTAAGCCAAGTCGATTCGTTTTTTAGAATCAGGCTCCTCTTTGTTTAGCTTTTCTGCAAATGCTCTTGCGCGGGATAGCATCAAAGGGCTGTTGATGAGCAATAAAGATTGAACGGGCGTAGTGGTGATTTGTCTGCTGGATGCGCTGCTGAACCAGTAAGGGGCATCAAAAACATCGAGCAAAGGGTCGCGGTTATTGCGAATGATTTTCGTGTAGATAGATCTTCGAGCATCAGAACCAGAAGCGCCTGGGCCACCGGCCTGCAACTTGATTTCACCCGTGGTGGCATAGATGGCATCGCGTATTTGCTCGGCATCCAATCTTTTGATAGTAGTGTGCCAGAGATTTTTGTTTTCTGGATCAATCACCCTGTTGATTTCCAAATCGGGGTGGTTCGAACTTTGGCGATAAGTTGCAGAGGTAACAATCAACCGATGAAGTTTCTTGATGCTGAAATTGTTATCTATGAAATAGGTTGCAAGCCAATCGAGTAATTCTGGATGAGAAGGTGGGTCGCCTAGTTTGCCAAAATCGCTGGCATTGGTAGCCAGACCTTTGCCAAAATGTTGCTGCCAAATCCTATTCACCATGACTCTTGAGGTGAGCGGGTTATTTTTATCTGCAATCCAATTTGCGAGGGTGGATCTTCGGCCAGAACTTTTCAAGCCATTTAAAGGTGGGTTGATTAGGGCAGGTTTTTCATCAAGGATGGTAAGAAACCCTGGCTCAATATTTGTGCTGCCTTTTTTTGGTATGGTTGTTTCCGCAGCAATTGTGCCGACATCTTTAACGATTAGCGGTTTAGGAAGGGGTTCGGGTTTAAGATTATCGAATGCAGATAACTGCTTTTTGAGGGCAAGATATTTGTCTTTGTCATTTTTCTTGATGTGGGTTTCGATGCGTTGAAATTCGTAGAGGGCTTGCCTGTAAGAGAGTTCAGCGAGTTGATGTTCAAGGGTGGTTCGATCGGAAGGTTTCTTGCGCATCATGGCTTGAATATCTGAAGGGAATTTAGTGATGGCGCCTTCTTCAGCCGACCGGATAGAGGGATTTTCGATTGCAGATATTTCTTTTCGCAGAGATTCAGTTTTGTCTTCCCAGGCCTTGAGTTTCACTTGATAGGTGGCTTTTTCTTCTTTCGTTCCCACAGCAATGTTTTCTAGAGGCAATACACCACTAAAGAAAGCACGCAATCTAAAATAATCCTTCTGTAAAATCGGATCGAACTTGTGGTCGTGGCACCTTGCGCATTGAAGACCCATGCCCATGAAGACATCGCTTGTGGTGTCGGTCAGGTCGTCTAGAATGATGTTCCACTGGGTGCGAACATCGCGCTGATTATATTCGTAAATCCAATGGCGGAGGTAGCCGGTTGCAATCAGGGCATCAGGGTTATCCTGGAAAAGTTCATCTCCTGCAATTTGTTCTTTGATGAAAAGATCGTAAGGCTTATCTGTGTTGAAACTCTTGATAACATAATCGCGATAAAGCCAGGCCTGAGGTCGGTATTCATCGAGCCGATAACCATCGCTTTCAGCATAGCGGACAAGATCCAGCCAAAAGCGTGCAGCTCTTTCACCATAGTGTTGAGAATTTAAAAGTTGATCGACCATTGATTCGTAAGCGTTGGGGGATTGATCGTTGATGAAGCTATCAACCTCTGAAGGGGAAGGAGGCAGCCCCGTGAGATCGAAATAAAGCCTTCGGACAAGAACGCGTTTATCTGCTTCGGGTGCGGGATGGAGTTTATTTTGGGAATGTTTTTCTGAGATAAAATGATCGATACTGTTTTTAGCCCAAGAGCCTCCTGAGTTTGGTGCGGGTTTATTAGTCACAGGCTGAAAGGCCCACCACTGGCGATCTTCCTCTGTAATTTTTCCTGCAACTCTTTTAGCGGTTGTATTCTTATTTGAAGGCCATTTCGCTCCGGATTTTACCCAAGTGGAAAAGTCTGCGATTTCTTGGGGAGATAGTTTTTCCTTGGGGGGCATTTTGAAATCAGGGTTAGCGTAACTAATCGCCTCGATCAATTTGCTTTTTTCAGGGTTGCCTAAAACGATGGCAGGTCCGGAATCCCCGCCAGCCAACATGCCAGAATGAGAATCAAGAACTAATCCGCCTTTGCTTTTCTTTGCCTCGTGGCTATGACAAGCAAAACACTTTTGACTAAGTATGGGAAGAATTCGTTTGTTAAAGAATTCATCATCTGCTGCTTTGGCCCAACCTTCAATCGTGATAACAGTATAAAAGATAACGGTAAGATTAAGCCCAACCTTTATAAGTTTTGAAAAAGAAAATAGCATAGTCGATACCTAAAGAATTCTTGGCAGTAGTAGCATCTATATTAATAGAAACCGAACATAAAATTAAGGGGAAAGTCGTAAGCGCAGACGAATAATTCAACGAGCTTGTCCGAAGAAGCGTTAAGGGTCACAATTATGCCAAATTAGAAGCCTATTTTGTAGTCGTAGGGTGTGAGTTTTTTTCGATGAAATTAACAATGGGGGTGGAATCGTTAAGCCCGTGAGGATGATGGCCCACCCCTTTCTTTCTAATAAGAATGATTTCTCCCCCCAGCTTTTTATAGCGTTCTTCAATTAGCCCCGTGTTTTCTTCCCAAGGCACTACATCATCTGCATCCCCAAAGACATGAAGTAAAGGCACCTTGGCGTCCGCAAGGGGCTTTAAATTATCAACGGGGTTAAACTTGTAAGCTAAGGCTTCCGCTTCATCTTTAAAACCATAAACACTGAGGATTAATTTCCAGTCGCCCATACTGCCTTTGCCTTTTCCCTTACCGCCAGGCCAGCTTTTAAAATCGCAAACCGGTGCATCGCCATAAATACAAGAAACTTTCTCCGGATTAGCAACCGCCCAGTTGTAGGCATAAAGCCCACCTCTGCTTAATCCAACAAGCGCCACCTTTTTATTAAACCCATATTTGTTAGTAAGTTCGGCATAGAAAACATTCCAATGCGCAACCGCTTTAGGTGCACCAAGCATATTCGGAACGCCCAAGTAGACAATATGAAACCCTTTGTTAAGAAGAGCAATATCCGGTGCAGGTTTATGGCCAAAAAATTCGCCATGCCAAATCCAGGGTCTGCTATCAGCTTCTTTTTTAGGGGAAACAACCTGAACTGTTTTGCCATCAACTTGAAAATCGTACTTAGTGAAACCGTTCCAGTTCGATTGCTTCCCGGGGAATTTTACTTCCTCTGCATTGCTAAATTCGGGAGCAAGCAGAACCAAGCCAATTAGGAAAGGTAGAAATCGTTGCATATCGTTACTCTCTGAAAAAGCTGCATCTAAGTTTAAGATGCAGCCCTTTGGTTGTAAAGAAAAAGTATTACTTGGCAGCGTCAAGATCTTTCAGCTTGACATTTTTCCATCTGACTTCAAGCACATCGGTTTTCTTGCCTACGCCGTGAACTTGCAAAGCGATAAGGCCCTTGGGTGTAACGCTATCTTTAAGATCAGCAGCAGGAACGCCATTGATAAAAGTTTTGATAGAATCGCCTTTGCATTCGATGCGGAATTTATTCCATTCGTTGGGTTTAAAAGCTTTTCTAGCAGCTTCATTTTCTTTCAGATCTTTAAGCCAACCTCTGCGGCCTTCATCATAAATACCCGCGGAATAGGCTCTAGCGGAGGGGTCGATTTCAACTTGATACCCGTGAACTCTGCCCGCAGCAAACTTAAACTTTTTGCCACCAATTTCTGTGGTCTTTTCTTCTTCAAAAACCTGACTTCGAATCTGCACACCCGAGTTAAGCTCTGGATGTACTTTGAATTCAACTTCAAGAATAAAGTTGGCATAATCCTTGGTGGTGCAGAGGAAAGAATTAGCAGTGTTGGGAACAGAAGAACCAATAATCTCGCCGTTTTCTACTTTGTAATTAGCCTTGCCGCCTTTTTGTATCCAGCCTGTGAGATCCTTACCATTGAAAAGATTAACCCAGCCTGTTTCATCTGAAGCGTAGGATAAAGATCCTGAGGTAACAATTGCAAATAATCCCAATAATAGTGGGCGTAAAGACCAAGTGCGCAACATTTGTTATTCCTTTAAAAAGGGTAAAAATCACAAATTTACTTTAACAGTTTATTTTAAGCGCTCCAATGATATTGTCACGGATTAATGCAAAGGTTTTTCAGATTGGGTTTTTAAAATCAGGGGTTCCAGTTGTTACGACAAGTCTAAGATAATCCTTTTTAAAAGCGTATTAAACCAATAATATGCATCATTGTAATTATATGCTTTTGCATTATGTGTCTAAAAGTTTTTGAATCCCCTCGGTCATTAATCCATCCATTGAATCTGGGCAATGCGCAACACTAACCTCATAACCCCCCTGTGGATAAGCTTCTTTCGTGGGAATATACCAAGGCCCGCCATCGCCATAGGCTGCGGTTGCAACAAACCTACTAGGTTGCATTTTCTGAGCCCGCAGTTGGTACTCTAGAAATGATTCCGCAGGA
>Ga0209284_10000702_pt1 | contig 54243 bp, 45 predicted proteins | sample FRY03_FD_187211 | JGI IMG/M metagenome (GOLD analysis project Ga0209284, IMG submission 187211) | Freshwater microbial communities from Lake Fryxell liftoff mats and glacier meltwater in Antarctica - FRY-03 (SPAdes) (version 2) | ecosystem: Environmental > Aquatic > Freshwater > Ice > Glacier...
CTTGACTTAATTATAACCAAAACGTTTTAATTGACTTTTATCGCTTCTCCAGTTTTTATTAACTTTTACATACAATTCAATAAATACTTTCTTCTCAAAAAATTGTTCTAAATCTTTTCTAGCTTCAGCTCCAACTCTTTTTAATGCAGAGCCTTTGTGACCAATAATAATTCCTTTCTGAGTTTCTCTTTCCACCATTATAATTGATCGTATTCTAACAATCGTTTCTTCTTCAATAAAACTTTCGGTTTCTACTTCTACAGAATACGGAATCTCTTTTTTATAATGCATTAAGATTTTTTCTCTAATTTTTTCATTTACAAAAAAACGTTCTGGCTTATCTGTTAATTGATCTTTAGGATAAAAAGGAGGGCTTTCAGGTAAAAGTTCTTTAATTTTATCAAATACAGCAGTTACATTAAATTTTTCTAAGGCAGAAATGACAAAAACATCTGCATTAGGTACTTTTGTTTTCCAATATTCAACCTTTTCTTCAACTTCACTTTGTGTAGATTTATCAATTTTATTTAATAAGAGCAAAACGGGAATTTTACTATTGATAATCTTATGAAAAAAAGCTTCGTTTTTCAGTTCCTTTTCACCAACTTCAACCATGTATATTAAAACATCAGCATCGTCTATAGCAGATTTCACAAAATCCATCATAGAAGCCTGTAATTCATAAGCTGGCTGAATGATTCCTGGAGTATCAGAAAAAACCATTTGAAAATCATCTTCATTTACAATTCCAAGAATTCGATGTCTCGTAGTTTGAGCTTTAGGGGTAATGATAGATAGTTTTTCACCCACCAAGGCGTTCATCAATGTTGATTTACCTACGTTAGGATTTCCTATAATATTTACAAAACCAGCTTTATGTGTCATGTTGCAAAGATAAATAGATTTTGTAGTTGATTAGATTTTAGAGGATTAAAAATTGACTAAAAAAAAATAAAAAAAAGTTTGTCTACTTGTTTAAATAAAATGTATATTTGCACTCGGAAATAAAGTGTCGAATTTATGCTTCGAAAGTTAAAAGCTAAGTCAATATTTTCAAAATTATATCGCGGGATAGAGCAGTAGGTAGCTCGTCGGGCTCATAACCCGAAGGTCACTGGTTCGAGTCCAGTTCCCGCTACCAATCGAGACTCAAAAGTTTTTAGCTTTTGAGTCTTTTGTTTTTTAGAGCTATAAGCATCAGAAAGACAATTAGTTAACTCAAATATAAGGTTGATTTTAGGTGTTCGACATTCCTTGTTTTTTAATGAAAGCCTTAACCCTTCAGGGAATAAGATGTTTTGAAAAGTTCTTTTATCATTATATGGCAAACTATCCCAGTATTTATAGGGGTTATCAGCAATTTTTAAGAACTGTTTTATTAATTTTTTATGGTTCGACATTTTTGTTGGGGCCTTCTCTAAAAACTCATTTTTTACCTGTATCTGTTTTTTTAGATTTGAACCGTGTTTAACAAAAATCTCTTTTGATATTTCATTTAAAGCAAACCGATATTCCATCGTATCATACTTTGCTTGCAATTGATTTATTTCTGTTTTTAGGATTCTTCGTTTATCTTCATAATTCGAATATTCAAAATCTAATATTTTTTCTACTTGCTTTGAAAACAATGGATGAAAATCTTTTGAGAAAGATATAGATTCTAATACTTCTTGAAATTTTTGATGAACTCCTTCATTTAATGAGGTTTTCTTGGTATCTGCATTTATAGTCTTATTACAGCTTGGGCATTTATAATAATATATATGTTTACGTTTATTATAATAGGAGGTCATATTTTTATTGCAGTCATCACAAACCAAAAATTTCGGAATTAAAGGTGTTGCCACTTTTCCATTCATTTTTGGAACACCTAATTGAACTGAACCTTTCAACTTCTTTTGAAGCAAGTAATATTCTTTCAATGAAATAATTGGTTCCCAGTGACCCTTTATTATTTTATCTTCAACTAAACTATTGGTAAAATTACCTGTATAAAACAATTTTGACCACATAGCACTGATGCTTTGCTTCGGGATACATAATCCCTCCAAAAGTAAATAATCTTGTATCTCTTTATTAGTATGTGCTTTATATAATTTAAGATGAAAGGCCTTTTTAATTAATTCACCATCACTATTAAGTTTTATTTCTTGAAATGCTTGAACCTTATAAGGGTCTTTAACTCTAGGCCCAAAATGGTCATACCCTCTTGGTGTTTTACCTAAATATGTACCCTTTTCGAGTGCATTTATCATCCCAGGAATAATGACATCTTGTCTGTTGAAATTTTCTTTTTGAGCATATAATAATTGTGTAGAAAATTCATTCTCGTTTCTATCAGTAAAAGTATTTTGTTGATCACTTACGGAATATAGCAACACTCCGTATTTTCTTCTTAAACTAACAAATAGCTCTATATGCTCTGCACCTGAACGCCCAAATCTACTAGGAGACCAAATTAATATTATTTTTGGACGATTGGATTGATGTGTTTTTTTTATAGCATCAAGCAGCGCTTTAAGTGTTTTTTGAGTATTGACCTTTTTAGAACTTTCATATGCAGCATCAAATTCTTTCGTTATAATCAAGTTATGCTCATTTGCAAAAGATTTGATACGTTTTACTTGGGTTTCAATACTTCCATTATTTTGAAATTGTTCCTTTGAAGAAACTCTTGTGTATGACCATACGAGAGTTCCTGAAAAGTTTAAAATTGTAATTCCTTTTTTCATTTATTTAATTTTTTAACTATTCAAATTATTTTTTATAAGTTTAGAAAACTCATATATAGATGAAGTAATTATATAGAGCTGCTGGTCACTTAATTTTTCTATGTTTTGTGGCAAACAAGCTTCAACTTCTTCACGAGTTAGCAATAATTGCTTTTGAAGATCGATTTTTGATTTCCGGCCCATTCCTGATTTGTTTAAAATCAGGCTGTAAAATCAGGGACTGATGGAATGATACATTATAATTCATTTATTTTGTTATTAATGTTAATTTATAATTGTCTTGTGAGCGAGGTTCAATTAATAATTTTGAATTTTTAGGCAGTTTGTTGTTTAGTATAAAGTTTGCGAGTTGCTCACCTCTTTTGTGTTGTTCAGTTATTATAAGAGGTTCTATCTTTTCGTTATCTATAACCAATTCAATATACTTTGGACATTTAAATAAGATGATATCTTTTAATTGATTCTCTATTTGACTCAAATAACCTAAGTCTCCTTTTATCATTTCAAATTCTATAGTGACTATTTTTTTTATAAACCCAATAAGTGGAATACAAATACTTGTTTCTTGATTCATTAATGAATTTAACTTTAGAGAAGGAGTTATATCTCCAATGATAAAAGTGTGTTCTCCAGTATTTGGAAAATATAGTAATGATGAAGGGGCTTTTTCTATATAAATACTAGCTTTAATTGCATCTGTAAAAGGATTATTTTGGGTTCTTGTCGTTTTCATTAATTCTTCATCATCTAGCATACCTTTTAATGAATTAATAAGTACATGATCTAGTCGGTTTACTTTTCTATTCAGTTCATTTTTTATCAATGAATCTAAATACTTTTCTTCCCTTGGCTTGTCCCAAACATCTTTTGCTAATTGCGCAAGTCTTTGGGTGTCAATTCCAAGCTTTGTAAGCTCATTAATTGTATACAACCAAACAGCCTCTGGAATATTCATTTTGCCGTGCTTCTCTTTTTCGAAAAAAGGTAAAACCTTTCTTTCCTTCCAATAATTAACTTGACGGGAAGTAATGTTTAAATGTCGTGGTAAAATATACTTTTCTGAAAATAGTTTTCCAATAGTAATATAATCTGTATTCATGTGCTATTAAATTTACGCTAAAGTAAGTTTTGTTAATAATATTTGTAAATATACGTTAATTTATCTAAGTTTGCAAAGCATTTAATCTAATGAGCTATTAAATAGCATTTTAGTTATAGTGAGCCTAGAGTAGTCTTACTTTATTAATGATTAAAAAAAACAGTAAAATGAAACTAAAAAAAATATGTAAAAATTCTGATTGTAATCAGGAAATAACGGAATACAAGAGTTCAAAGAGACAATACTGTGACGAAACTTGTAAAAACAGGTCACATTATTTAAAACGAACATTAGAAGAATCTTTTTTGATAGAGAAGGATAAAGCGATTAAAAAAAATTATAACATATTAACAGCTTTAAGACAAAAAGGATTAGATAATATACTATTACAGACACTTGTAAGTCATGGGTTTGATTTAGGAGCAGCTCATAAGGATGAAATAAAAATAGATGATTATGGTCGTCCAGTACAATTAGCCTGTATGTATGATATTAATTTTATAATAAAAGACGAGATATTAATTTTTAAAAACTAAAAACTAAAAATATGAAATCATTTCAATTTGAGGGGATGTATAAAATAGCACCCGCAATGGAACAAGCAAAAATAGCTGGATTGATAAAGGAGCCAGAACTGCTAAAGCAAGAAAAAAAACAAAATTATATACTTTATGGTATTTTAATATCTTGTGTAGTCTTTTCAAGCTATTTTATGGTACAATCATATTTTAAAAAACAAAATCAAAGGGAGGTTAATTAAATTTTTAGGAGAATTATTTTTCAAGAAGCTAATGATTTTCATTATAACTTCTTCTATTCCTGATAGAATCCTCTTGCCTCTTTAAATTCTTTAAAAACTAGACCTAGCACTATACGTCACTTTATCATTCGTTGGTCTTGTTCTATAATCGTATTCAAGTACTTGCAATGCCTTGTTTTTATAGTTGAATAGTTTTTTCGATTGTATCGTTTTATCGCATCTGTATTCGCTCCACCCTTATTAATGTTTATGAGTTCTGTCTAAACATTGTTTTCTGTTTCATCATTGCAAAATTTCCATATCTAACTACCAAAATTGTAGAACCTTAAATCCAAAACGTAATTATTTTAAAACAGAATAGTTGTTTTTTTAAATAATTTCCGTCATTTCCATGATTACAGTTCACCTAAAAAGAGAAACAACGCTGAAAACCGATTTTACCGTATTAAAATCGTAAAAAATCGATTATTATATGATTTATTCGATTTTAACTTACTCATTTAAGGCATGAAAATTACAAATTATTAGCAAAAAACCATAACAAAGTTTTATCCTAAATTTATTTTTTAATAGTCACCTAGACCTCCTAACTTCTCTAAAGTATGTATTTTTACCTCAGTTCTTTGTTATGCTTCGTTTTGTTTCTAATGTTTTATTACTAACTAAATTGAGGATTACCGTATGTACTAAGAAGTTGTTATGCTTGTTTTTACACTAATTAGCAAATTAAAAAACTTAAAACAATGATAGGTAGTTATTTAGAGTTTATATACTGGTGATAAGGTCATTGTTAAATTATTTAGAACTACATTTATAAAAAAAAATATGAAAAAGATTAAAATTCTTACACTCTGTCTGTGCCTTTAATTTTCATTTAAATCTCAAGCTCAAAACAATAAAGGAATTGCTGCTGCTGTCGCTGGTATAGCTGCAATTGGGAGTGCAAGCGATTAATTCACAAATGAAAGAGATTGCGGAATTGAAAGCAACAGAATGGATGTCAGATAGGTAGAGGTGATATTATAGAAATTCATGATTTCTTGGTTGATTAAAAATAAATAATTTTAGTATTTAAAAATGTTATTATATGGGAAGAAATCTTTTTTCAGCAATTAGTACTTTAATTAACAGGGTTGTTGATATTGTTACTCAGGGTAATCTTGAAAGGGTAAGAATAATGCTTGAATTTAATAAAGTGTTTAAAGACGCATTTTATTCTCAAGAGTTCAATAGGTTATGCAGTGTAACAACTTCAAAAGGTAATCCAAGTTTTAAGCATGAACTCAGTTCGTTTTATTTAAGAAGTGGTTTTAAGATTACTATAATGAATGATGATAATCTCAAGGAGAGTGATTATTCTTTTATTGCTAGTTATGTAATTCAGAGTAAAGAGTTTATCAGACAGTTAATGGCTTTAGGTTATGATACTTTGATTATTAGGGGGAAAACAGTTATACTGGTATGCAAATTCCTTTAAAAGAGATAGCTGATCTCAAAGGTTATATGCTTGGTTAAATTTTAATTTATATTTATATGCCAATTTTCAACTTTATTTCAAAAATAAGAGGTGTTTTATTAAAACGTAAGCAAAGAAATGAGTTGCGGAAAAAAATACTTGCTGAAAAAATTTCCTATTCTAATACAGCAGAAAATATTACCAAAAGTATTATTGGTAGTAAATACTTGTATAAGAGCTTGATAACGAAAGTGCACCCTGATTTGTTTAACGAAGAACATAATGGGGTCCTTACTGAATTAGCATCTAAAATAACAAAAAACAAAAAAAATTATAATGAATTACTTAAACTTAAAATTGAGGTAGAAAATTTAATTAATAATAAAACCTAATTGAAAAAACCTATTTTAAATTTTATTATTATTATAAAAAAAGAGATATAATTACATCTTCTATTGTGAAAAAAATATCAATAAATAGTTATTTTTATTCATAAAAGTATCATAAAAAAACATGATACCATAATTATCTAGATTAATTAACCTTTTTTGCATCGATTATATTGTTACTCAATTGTTATAGAATAAATTTGAGTCAAAAGCAATTGGATTTTCATCAAGATTTAGTGATAGAAACCAATTAAAACTAACCAAATAACTAAAGTATGAAAAAAAGATTTTTTTTAAGAACTGGCATCCTATTGTTGTTTTTTATAACAACATGGAGCAGTGTAGCTCAGATTCAAGTTACAGGTACAGTAAAAGATGATTTAAGTTTAATGTTTGGAGTTACTGTAATTGAACGCGGAACAAATAATGGTGTGCTTACAGATTTTGACGGTAATTTTTCTATTACTGTAAAATCTGAAAAGTCTGTTTTACAACTTTCTTATTTAGGGCTGAAAACAATTACCCAAATAGTAGGACAGCAAACAATTTTCAACTTTATTATGGAGGAAGACGCTGCACAACTAGATGAAATAGTGGTTGTAGGTTACGGTACACAAAAGAAGAGTGACTTGACAGGCTCTGTATCTTCTGTGAAAACTAGTCAATTACAAACACAATCTGCCTCTAATGTTAGTGATTTATTACAAGGACGTGTGGCTGGTTTACAGATGGTAAAAAGTAGCGACAATCCTAATTCAGCATCCGAAGTACGAATTCGTGGCGCCAGCTCTTTATTTGGCACAAATGAGCCTTTAGTAGTAATAGACGGGTTTCCTTTTGGAAATGACTTAAGCGGATTAAAGCAAATAAACCCTGCTAATATTGAGTCTATAGAAATCTTGAAAGACGCCTCTTCTGCTGCAATTTATGGTTCTCAAGGTGCGAATGGTGTTATTTTAATTACAACTAAAAGCGGTAAAATTGGAAAAAGTAAGATTTATGTAAGATCTCAAATTTCAGTAGGAAGTTTTACCTCTGAATTTGACAGATGGAAAGATCCGGTTTTATTGGCTCAATTATCAAATGAATCAAGAGTTAATGGCGGATTCTTACCTTTGTATGTAGGCGAACCTTTTCTAGGTGTCTACTATCCTTCAATACAAGAATTAGAAACCGGTGAATATCCTTATTTTACAGATTGGACAGATGTCGTATTTAGAGACATGAGAATAACTACAAATTTAACGGTAGGTGCCAATGGCGGTAATGCAGATTCAAGCTATAACATAGCATTAAACTACTGGGATGAAGAAGGACAATATAAAGAACACAATTATGATCGTTTAAATGTTGTGGCTTCTTTTAATCAAAAAATAACAAATAAACTTTCTGCACGTATAAATACTAACGTAACATTTACCAATACACAAAGAGATAATGGTAGGGGAGTATACGGTACAGCGTTTAACAGAAACCCATTGTTTCCTATTTATAATAACGGAAATCCTGAAGATGGTTTTTTTAGAACTAATGATATGGATTTTGACAATCCTGTAGAGCGCAGGGCTGCTGGTTTTGTTGATAAAGGCGAAACTTTAGATTTAATTTTAAATGCTGCTTTAACCTATAATATTACACCGCATTTAAAACTACAATCTACTGTAAGCTATAAACATGGAGCGACTACTACCGATAGCTATACACCAATAGATTTTAATGACTCGTTTGATGGTATAGCTGCTATATACAATTATAAGGGCAATAGTTTTTCATCAGAAAATTTCCTAACGTATACAAATGATTTTGGTAAACACAATATCTCAGCAATGGTTGGTTGGACGTATCAAAAAAACACGAACAGAACCTCTTATTTAGAAGGTAGAGATTTTATTAGTGATGCCCTGACTAACGAAGCTTTAGATTTATCGGCTGTAGATAATAGGGTTATAAGAAATAGTGCTTTTGAAACTGGTTTAGAGTCTGTCTATACGAGATGGACATATAATTATGATGGAAAATACTTATTAAATCTTACAGCAAGAGCAGATGGATCTACCAAGTTTGGAGACAATAATAAATGGGGATATTTCCCTTCTATTGGTGCTGGATGGAATGTTCACAAAGAAGGTTTTTTTGGAGATAACGACACATGGAATACTTTTAAAATAAGAACAAGCTACGGTGTAACTGGAAACCAAGGAGTTTCGCCTTACCAAACACTAACAAGGTACGGAAGTGATGTTTTTTATAATGGAACGGATTGGGTTACAACTATTGGTCCTGGTACTATTGGAACATCAGGCAGATTTACAACTTTTGTTGGAATACCAAGTAAAGATTTAAAATGGGAATCTACATCACAGTTTGATATTGGGTTTGAAACACAATTCTTTAATAATAAATTACAATTCGAATTTGATTACTATATTAAAAGAACAACAGATCTTATAAGAAACAAAATACTAGCCCCTTCAACAGCCTTTGATTTCCTTCCCGTAAATGATGGGGAAATTGAAAATAAAGGACTGGAAATGACTTTAGAATACAGAAACTTAATTAACTCAGGTAATTTTAAATTTACGCCTTTATTAACTTTAAGTGGTAATAAAAATAAGGTGATAGACATAGGAACCGCTGTAGATTCTGGTTTAATTGAAGATTTATATGGTAATATCTATTTGCCAAACAGAAATGACGTGTTTTTTGCGCAGCTTGCTAATGTATATGCCATTGGGCAACCCGCTCTTTCATTTTATGGTTACAGAACAGATGGGTTAATACAAAATGCTGATGACGCAGCAGGACATTTGGGCCCAAGAGGAATGATTGGTCGTGTAAAATATGTAGATTTAAGTGGAGACGGTAAAATAGGTCCAGAAGATAGAACGATAATAGGAAACCCGAACCCAGACTTTTTTGGAAGTTTAAATTTAGCCTTTCAATATAAAAAATGGGATGCCTCTATATTTTTTGATGGTGTTTATGGAAATGAAATTTTCGACATGCAAAAATATACTCGTACAGAAGCTATTAGTAAAAGATGGACACCAGATAACCCTAACAATGAGTACAGAAGACATATAGATATTTCTGGTGGCGATTTGGTGTCAGATCACTATGTGGCTGACGGTTCATATTTACGTCTGCAAAATATTTCATTAGGTTATACCAAGGAAATTCGTAAAATAGCAAACACTAAGTTGAGACTGTATTTAAATGTAGATAACATATACACTTGGACCAAATATGCTGGTTACTCACCAGAAGTTGGTTTAGAAGGTTTAGACTTTGGAGGTATACCAAGAACAAGTACAGCAACTCTAGGATTAGACATAACATTTTAAACAATAAAAGATGAAAAAAATTAAATTATTAACAATATTGTTTTTGGCATTAGGCTTTAATGCTTGTACCGATTTGAATGAGGAGCCAATTGGATTTTACACAGATCAAAATTTCTTCGAAAGTTCAGAAGAATCAGAAATCGCTTTACTTTATGCTTATAACGTGTTTAATTTTCAAGAATATATGTCGGGCTGGTTCGACCTAGGGTTATTAACAACAGATTTTTGCGTTCCTAAACCAGGAGAGACACAAAACGGAAGAGATGTTTTATGGTCTTGGAATATGGATCCCAATACACAGTCGTTTCGTGATTTCTTCAAATTCTCCTATATAGGTATTAATCGTGCCAATGCAGTTATCAAAAATCTAGATGGGTTTGATGCAAGCACAACAGAAGAGCAAACAAAAATTAATCAAATTGTTGGAGAAGCAAAATTTCTTAGAGCGTGGCACAATTTTGTGCTTGTTCGATTATTTGGAGCCATCCCACAAAGAACTTCAATTATAGAAGAATTAAATGAAGTAGATGTTCCTTTAACTAGTATTGAAGGTGTGTATTCAAATATTATAGCAGATTTAGAAGCTTCAGAAAATTTAATGCAAATGGATAAAGTATATGCCAGAGCAAACAAAGTTACGGCTCAAGGATTGTTATCTAAAGTGTATATTACTTTAGCATCTAGTAAAGCGACAGGTGTACCTAGGTACGAGTGGGTTTCAAATGCAGATGAAATGTATACGAAAGCTGCTTTATGGTCGGGAAAAGTTGTAAACGAACAAGGTATTCACGCTATGGCAGAAACACATAGAGCACTTTTTGATTATGATGGACCAAATAACAGTCCAGATTATGATCTTTTTGCTAGTGAGTCTGAATTCATGTTTTACCCGAGTCAAGATAGATCTGCACCTCATTATACTCGAACACTTGGCAACTTATTTGTAGCATTTAATGGTTATGGTCCGTATCAGTATCAAGAATTAGACGGATCATTCACAAGAGGTTTTACAGGTTGGGAAGTTTATCGTGTTAATTCAGATTTTTATCAAACATTTCCATCTGGAGATTTAAGAGCCTCAGGGTTATATACAAGTAAAATTTATAGTGCAAATGGTGCAGAGATTAGTAGAGGTAATGATGCATGGATTATTTGTAAGAAATATATAGATCCTTTAGCGCAATGGGGTCGCGATGATACTAAAACTATCTTTATGAGATTTTCTGATATTGCTTTAATACATGCAGAAGCACAAGGAGCAAGTATAGAAGGATACACTTGGATTAATAAAATTAGAGACAGAGCGGGATTAGCAGATTTAACTCCTGGACTTTCTAACGATGCCTTTAGAGATGCTGTTGTTAATGAAAGAGGCTTCGAACTTCATTTTGAAGGCCATCGCCTATTAGATTTAAGAAGAACACACCAAGTAATAGAAAAAATAAACAAAGGTAATATACCATACGCTTACTTCTTTCCTTTACCACAAGTTGAGGTAGATTTAAACCCAAACATTAATGCAGATCCAGAAAAAAGAACTCTAAATTAAAAAAAGATGAAAAATAATATTTTAAAAATTTTTGGTGGTTTATTCTTTATAAGCCTGTTAATGATAAGCTGTCAAGAAGACCCATGGGATGCTATTGAGGAACACACCTTCCATGAAAGAAACATTTTGAGTGTTGATCTTGGAGTGTTCACAACTGGTGTGCCTATAATTTCCAGAGATGAAACAGGTGCCTCTATAGAATTATTCATTTTAGGTGAACCAGATTTTGACATATCTGCCGTACCGGTTGATTACGTTGCTGTTTCGTACGGAGCTACAACCACAGCAAAACCAGGCTCTACATTAGATTTTAATAATGCTGAGCTTAAATCTACAATCACAGTAACCTCTGAAACAGGAAAATCTTTAGATTGGGATATTTACTTATCTATAATTCCCGTAAATTATGCAGAAATGCAATACCAAGCCATTAATGGTGGCGTTTGGTGGTGGACACTCTACGTTCCGGGAGTGGAGTGGAAAGAAACATTTGATGTGTCTGGATATTGGATTAATGATCCTAATGGAAATATTGCAGGAACTAGAAATGGTAATAATGTAAGACCAGCTTGGGCAGATGCTGTAACAGATAATATGTTAACAATGACACTTGATGGTAAATTTACAGTTAACCCAGGTCCAGATGGTAATCTTGGAGGGCCTGCACTTGGAAACTACAACGTTCTTAGTTTTGCGTCAGGTCGTTTCTATTACCAAATTGACTCTAAAGTCGTTACTTTTATTGATGATGCAACTGGCAATGAGCAAAAATGGGTTGTACGAACAGATTTAATACCAAACACTAAGGTTGTATTTAACCTTGGCCAAACAGGATCGCAAGGAGCAGGTTCTACTACCATATTAGAATTAAGATAAATTTGAGTCAGTTATTAAATTTAACCACAGCAGACTTCCAACTTTTTTGGAAGTTTGCATATTACACGAAATTTTTATTTAAGAGTAAAATTATTGTTTTATGTTCTATCATTCTTTTTTCATGTAAAGAAGATGATATTTATACAGATGAGAACGGAGTAACAAACTTGGAATTATCTGTAACATTAACAGAGAACCCTTCTGGTATCGCTCCGCTAACAGCAGTAATAAATACTTCGTCTACAAATTCATATCACAAAGTAGCAATTACAATTAAAGGAAAAAACGATGATGATCTACATTATGAAATTAACCATTTAAAACCTTCACATAGAATTCCCATACTAGGTTTGTACGCAAATCATACGAATACTATCCAGTTTACTGCAAAAAATAATCTTGGCAAGATTATTTCTGAAAAAGAATTTACAGTGTCAACTTCTCCTATTGGTATCCTTAATTTACCATCAATTGAAATTTTAACAGCAAATTTGGCCGAAAGATTTACACTTGTTGAATATAGAACGATTACTAACAAACCCTTTGTGTTTGATTTACATGGAGAAATTAGATGGTTTTTAAAATTTGAAGAAAGTGGTATTCAGCCCATAGTATCAAATAATTCTCCAATAATTTTTATAGGAGACAAAAACAAACCTAAATATTATAAATACAATTGGTTGGGTGAAGTTTTAAACGAAATAACAATACCAAATAGTGAAATGACTACACATCATTCGCAATTTACCCATCCAAATGGTGGAGATATTATTCCAATTGACACCGAAGATGCTATAGGGTCTTTAATTTGTCATTTTGATGAATCTGGCAACATATTGAAACAATGGAATATGAATGAGATTGTATTAAACTACCTCCCGGAAAATCAAGATATGATGGTTATAGGTAAAGGCTGGTTTCATTGCAATTATGCACGTTATGATGCAACAGACAATTCTATAATACTTTCTGGAAGAAGATCAATTGGTGTTGTAAAACTAGACTATAATACTGGTGAAATAAAGTGGATTTTAGGAGATCCTCAAAAAAAATGGTATCAATATCAAGGCTTAAGGGATTTAGCATTACAACCCATCGGAAATACTCAATTACCACTAGGGCAACATTCACCCATTAAATTACCTAATGGAAATATGTTATTATTAGATAATGGTTGGGATGGCTATGATAGAAAAGCCAATGAAGACGGACTAATAAATGGTGGAAGACAATACAGTAGATTGGTAGAGTACACAATAGACGAAACAGCTATGACAGTAACTCAAGTCATGCAATACGGAAAAGAAAAAGGGCAAGAATTATACTCAAGAGTTGTTGGAAACACAGGTTATGATTTGAAAGTAGATTCAAGATACTGTCTTTTTGGTGCTATAGCGTATAATCCTAATTCAAACAATGTACCAAATACTGAAGGAAGAATTATTGAGGTAGATAATTTTGGCAATCTATTGTTTGATGCTAAGTTAAATACTCAAGTATCCTCCAGCCTATTTTATAGAAGTGAAAAAATAGATTTTGAATCAATCATTAAGTAGATTAAGTAGAACAAAATTTTAAGCATGAATTATTTTATAAGAAGTAAAGCAAATTTTAAAATCATTAAAATGAAAAATCTAATCCCATTTATAGTAACGGTATTTTTAATAGCTTATCAAGCTCAGGCACAACACCAAGAATTAGAGTTGCCTTCAATAATCAGCGACCATATGGTATTGCAACAAGGCACTACTTGTGCTATTTGGGGTTGGACTGATGCTAATACGAGCGTAACCGTTTCAATTCAAAACAATGACGTTTCAGCAAAGGCAGATGCCGATGGAAAATGGGCCTTAAAGCTTCCTGAACTGAAAGCTGGTGGACCTTACGAAATGACAATTACTGCCGGCACCAATATAAAAACTATAAAAGACATATTAGTAGGCGAAAATTGGATAGGATCTGGGCAATCTAATATGGAATGGCAAATGGCATGGACCAAAAACAGCGAAACAGAAATAGCCAAAGCAAATTACCCTAACATACGTTTGTTCTCTGTAGCACGGGCTATTGCAGGTACACCTCAAAAAAACGTTGAAGGAAAATGGATAGTTTGTACTCCAGAAAATGTAGAAAAATTTTCAGCTGTATTATATCATTTCGGAAAAAATATTCATCTAAATCAACAAGTTCCTATGGGACTTATTCACTCTAGCTGGGGTGGCACACCTGCCGAAACTTGGGTTAGCAAAGAGCGTTTAGACCAAATGCCAGAAATAAATTTCTTAAAAAATAGTTTGGTTGAAAGTACAAAAGACTTTGATAGAGATATTGCATTATTCAAACAAAAAGTAGCAGAAACGGCAAACAAAATAAATGCTACAACAAATGTTAGTGATATTCTAGGTATTTACGATATAATATCAGGAAAAATTGGTGGTATCTACTCAACTGTTCTTACTGTTGAAGAAAAAGACGGTAAATTAATTGCCTTTACTAATTGGAATAAAAATTCTCGAAAAGTAGCTTTTGAAGACGGTGAATTAAGGTTTAGTTTCGATTTACCAAATTTTGCAGAAGGTGAATTTGAAATTAAAGGTAAATTTTTTGATGGTGTTTTAAGAGGTAATATTCTTGGAAATAATAGCGATAACCCTGTAAACGGTATTAAGCGTAAAAACGTAAAAAAAGGTCTTGTTTTAGCAAAAACTGCACAACAAAATAATCCTTCATACTTATTTAATGCTATGATAGCACCACTTATACCTTACACCATAAAAGGAGTTATTTGGTATCAAGGCGAAGCCAATGTAACCAGAGCAGATAAATACACGAAGCTGTTTTCTAATTTAATTACAGATTGGAGAACACGCTGGGGACAAGGCAATTTTCCATTCTATTATGTACAATTAGCGCCTTTTGCATATAATAATGACCCAGACGCCATTGATAGCGGATTATTAAGAGAAGCTCAACTCCAAACTTTGCAAATCAAAAATACGGGTATGGCTGTTATTACAGATATTGGCAACATAAACGATATTCATCCAAGAAATAAAATTGATGTTGGTCAGCGTTTAGCATTATGGGCTTTAGCAAAAGATTATGGACAAGAGGATTTGGTTTTTTCCGGTCCTATATATAAATCTATGAAAATTGAAGGGAACATCATTCGTTTAGATTTTGATCATGTTGGAAGTGGATTAATGCCTAAAAATGGTGATTTAACACATTTCACGATAGCAGGAGAAGACAAGTTATTTATTGTTGCAAATGCAAAAATTGAAGGAAATTCTATTGTTGTTTCTAGTCCAAAGATAAACAACCCTGTTGCTGTAAGATTTGGTTTTACGAACGGGGCAGAACCCAATTTATTTAATAAAGAAGCCTTGCCAGCATCTACATTTAGAACAGATAATTGGTAGATAAATTTTAAATTAGAAAAATGAGATTAAAGAAACACGAAAACAACCCTATATTAAGTCCAAACCCTAAAAATAATTGGGAAAACCTAGCTGTTTGCAACCCAGGTGCATGGTATGAAAACGGTACTTTTTACATGTTGTATAGAGCCGCAGGCGATGATCAAGAACATATTATTAGATTTGGTTTAGCTACCAGTAAAGACGGTGTAAGCTTTGAAAGAGAAGATAACAGTCCTTGTTTTGGTCCTAGTATAGATGGTCCAGATCAAGGTGGTGTTGAAGATCCTAGAATAATAAAATTTGGGGATGAATTTTATGTTACTTATGCGTATCGTCCCTTTCCTCCTGGTCAATATTGGAAATTTAAACATGATAAAATTAGACTACCTGAAACTGGAATAGAAGCTCCAAAAGTTTTAAAAGACAATATTGCCAATTCTGGATTAGCAGTAACTAAAGATTTTAAACAATGGCGACGATTAGGAAGAATAACAGCATCTAATTTAGACGATAGAGATGTTATTTTATTTCCTGAAAAAATAAATGGGAAATTTGTAATGCTGCATCGTCCAAAAGAATGGATTGGTGATGCATATGGTTGCTCACGTCCTGCTATTTGGATTAAATCCTCTAATGATTTGATGGTTTGGAGCGAATCTAGCACATTATTATTAGCAGGAATTGAAAACTCTTGGGAAGAAAAAATTGGAGGTAGTACACCACCATTAAGAACCAAAGATGGTTGGCTAGTTATTTATCATGGTGTTGAAAATGGTGGACTTGGATATTACAGAGTTGGTGTTGCATTGCTCGATATTGATGACCCAACCAAAGTGATTGCTCGGCATTCAGATTGGATTATGGAGCCTGAACACGATTACGAAATTGATGGTTTCTACAAAGGCTGTGTATTTCCAACTGGAAATGTTATAATCGACGGTACACTTTATGTCTATTACGGCGCTGCCGATAAGCATATTGGCCTTGCCACTTGCGATATTAATGAGTTATTAACAATATTAAAATCCTAATATGAAATTTTTAAAGGCTTTACAATTTGCATCATTTGTTTTCTTGTTTTTAAATCAAGGATGCAATTTTAAAACAGAAAATCTGGGAATTCAAATACATCCTGAAGACATTATATCAAAAAATATTATTGGAAATGGTGTGCAATGGTCAGCTTATCCACATGCAGATTCGCCTTCAGCAGAATGGGGAGACTTAATGACCGATGAAAAATGGCAAATGAATTATGATCGTCTAGATTATATGAAGCCAAATATATTTCGAGTTTTAGACCAAGCCAATTGGAGATATATAACTGGTTTTGATGACGAAAATAACCCTATTATCGATTTTAATACAACCGAAATAAAGTCTTTAGAAAGAATTCTAAAATACGCTCAAAAAAACAATGTAAAAGTGCTTTTAGGAGAATGGGGAACGCCTTATAAATTCCATGATTTAACAGAGGGACACGGCACAAAATATACTGGCACCGATGATCCAAAATGGATTAATGGGATTGTTAAGTTTTTAGATTATTTAATTAACAAAAGAGGCTATACTTGTATACAGTATTATAATTTAGTGAATGAACCTAACGGATATTGGGCAACGACTGAAGGAAGTTTTAGCTCTTGGTCAAAGGGTGTTAAATTATTACATAGTGAGCTCGAAAAACATGGGTTATTAAATAAAGTTTCAATTGCAGGACCAGATGTAGTTGCGCATTATGATAATCCTAAATCTGAATATACAGGTCCTGGTTGGGTTAAAGAATCTGTTAAACAGTTAGATGATTATTTAGGCATCTATGATGTGCACGCATACACCAATTATGAGCTTGTTAGGTCTGGTAAATTCAAAGCGTTTTATTCTAAAATTTCGGAGTACCCAAAAAAAGTAAATAAAGAAATATTTTTCGGTGAAATTGGATTTTCACCTTATGGAGACGAAAACAAAAAGCGAATAAAAGAAGATTTATATGCAAGCGGAGATAGCCAAATGGATGTTTATGATTATAGCTATGGTTTAGATATGGCGGATGCTGCAATTCAAATAATGAATTCTGGATATACAAGTGCGATGGCGTGGGCTTTAGATGATGCTATGCATACAAAAGGTGATTTAGGCGAAAAAAATCAACTTAAACGTTGGGGTTTTTGGAATAGTTTAGGAACCGAAATTTGCAATAATCCAGAGGATGAAAACATTCGCCCATGGTTTTACACATGGTCGCTAATGTCTCGATATTTTCCAAATGGATCAAATATTATTAAAGCAGATAGCACTAATATTGATGGCGTAAGGTTAACAGTCGGCACAAAGAAAGATGACATGAGTATCGCAATTGTAAACAATTCTGACATAAGTCAAAGCCTACAAATTAATACCGATAAACTAAAACATATTAAAAATTGGAAAAAGTTTATCTATTCAGAAAAATTGAAGCCTGTAGATGAAAACTACTTTCCAGTGCCTTTAGAAAAACAATTAAAACTAGACAACAAAAATTCTATAACGATACAGATTCCAGCTAAAAGTTTTATCCTTTATACCTCTTTTCAATTTTAAAACTATACTAAAAAATGATTACCGAAAATTTAAGTACACTTGATTTTTTTCTATTAATAGCTTACATCATATTTATAATTTGGTGGGCTTTAAAACATGCAAAAAATAAAGATTCTGACTCTTATTTTTTAGCTGGAAGAAATTTAAAGTGGCCTGCAATTGGTTTGTCTTTATTTGCTGCAAGTGTTTCAAGTTCTACACTAATGGGACACTCAGGAGAAGGTTTTATAAGTGGCATTGCTGTTTTTAATTACAATTGGATATCAATTTTGGTAATGGTGTTCTTTTCGTTATTTTTTCTTCCTTTTTACATTAAATCAGGCATATTTACGATGCCAGAATTTTTAGAAAGACGATTTGATAGAAAATCTAGAGTGTTTTTCTCATCAATCTCTATTTTAGGGAATATATTCTTAGATTCTGCGGCAACACTTTATACGGGTGCTTTAATTATTAAGTTAATTTTCCCAGAAGCAGAATTTATGTGGATTATTATAGGAATGGCAGTAGTTGCTGGCAGTTATACTATTATTGGCGGGTTATCTTCGGCTATTAATGCCGATATTATTCAAGCTGGAGTGCTTATAGTTGGTTCATCCATACTTTCTATTTACGCTATAAATAGCATAGGTGGTTGGGCAGAATTTCATACTTTATTTAATGAAGGTGTATGGCTAAAACTAACAAGGCCGCTAGACGATCCTACTGTACCTTGGTTAGGGATGATTATAGGAATTCCGATACTCGCATTTTATTTTTGGGGAAACAATCAAGTCATGGTACAACGCGTACTTTCGGCTAAATCTATCGATCATGGTAGAAAAGGTGTTTTACTAGTAGGCTTTTTATATTTATTTACACTTTTCATATTTATTGTCCCAGGATTAGCGGCAAGAGGGATCAACCTTTTTGGTGTGGAAAATTTACCTTTAGAAATCATCAATGGCTCTGACTTAAAAGCTAATTATGGAATTAATACAGATCAGGTTTATCCAAAATTAATAATGAAACTTTTACCCGTTGGTCTTATCGGAATTATTTTATCTGCCATGATTTCAGCATTAACATCAACATTAAGCGCCACGTTAAGTTCTGTTTCTACTCTATTTGTAATGGATTTTTACAAAAAATATGATACAAAAGCGGATAGTGCTAAACTCGTTAGAGTTGGTCAAATCACAGCATTTGTAGCTTTAGTAATTGCGGTTGTTTGGGCACCATTTATTCAACAATTTGATTCTTTAGTAGCATATTATCAAGAAGTTATATCTTATTTGGCACCTCCGATTGTAGGTACTTTTTTTATAGGACTATTTTGGAAACGCTCTAACTCTAAAGGTGCTTTAAGCGGACTCGTGTCTGGTTTAGTGGTAGCGGCTTTATTAATGACCGTGAAATATGTATTTGATATTGAAATAGGAATGCACTTTTTAATCTTAGCTCCTATAGTACTTGTTTTTAGTTTATTAGTAAATATTGTTGTTAGTCTATTAACTGAAATGCCAGATGCAGAAAAAGTAGAACACAATACTTGGGATATTTCAATCTGGAAAGAGGAAACTAAAGAATTAAAAGGTGTAGTCTGGTATAAAAACCACAGAATACTGTCGCTTTTTCTAGTGATGGCTTGTTTTTTAATGTTTGCTTTATATTTTTAAGCTCCTCATATCATGAAAAAAATAAAAAATTTGGCATGGAAAGGAGCTTATAAAAATTTGAAATAAGTTATTGTATAGCTCCATCCATCCCTTTTCACAAAACACTTTGCGAGTTTATATTCCAGAAATAGTTAATGAATACTATTGTTAAACCGTTGTGCATTATGATTTAATAAGAGAAATTTATCCATTTGATTGAAAATCCGTAAATCGACTTAACTACAAATCACTTACAGTAAGCAACTTAAGCGAAAAATACGAAAGAATATTGGAAGTTTTAAGAAAAATATAAAAAGAACAACTTTTAACTTATCAAAGGCGTAGACCAAAAATGAGTGATTTGGAGCTCATTAGTGTAAGTCTCACATCAGAATTTATGAGTATAGATAGCGAAAATGATTTATTTAGGTAACTTCCCCAGACTATTTCTGATAAAATTGAACGAAGTGTTTATAATCGAAGACTAAGAAAGTTATTGAATCATCTGGATACTATTAGCTTAAAACTAGCTTCTCATTTTAATGAATTTGAAGATTATTTTGTGATGGATAGTATGCCTTTAGAAGTTTGTAAATTATCTAGAGGTTATCGTTCAAAAATTTGTAGAGAAGATACTTATGCTTTTCTTGATAAAGGTTATTGCGCTCCACAAGGAACTAATTATTATGGATACAAGATGCACGCAATTTTTTCTATAAACGGTGTTTTCAAAATATGGCTTTAAGTTCAGTATCTGTTTACGAAGTAAATTATCTTAAAGATATTAAAGCTCAAATTAGTGATTTTACCTTAATTGGTGACTGGAGTTATTTATCAGCGGAAATACAGCTTAACTTATTTGAAACCGGTAATATAAAACTAAGGACACCTATGAGAAACAACCAAAAAGAGTACAAAAAAGAACCTTATTTGTTTAAAAAAAAAGAGGAAAAGAATAGAAACTTTATTCTAGCAATTATGCGGTCAATTTATTATAAGACTTAAATATGCAAAGACTTTTGTGGGTATAAAACTAGAATAGTATCTAAAATAACAGCGTTGACGACTATTCAGTATATCAATAAATTCATATTTGATAGAAACATTAATAATATTAAAATTAGCATTATTTAAAATAATCTACAACGGGTTAAAAAGCTCTTTTTATATGGGGTTTTATTATTTTTAGATCTTATTTACTTCTAAAAAGAGAAGTTTGCTGGTGGCTTTATTTGAAGTTCAAATATACCTTTTAACTGTTAAATAAAATGACCAACTGCTTTGGTATCGCTTTTTACAGTTTTGACAATGAATTTCAAGTACTTTTTCAGGTTATAAGCTATTGTGGACAGATTCATCAATTTGTTAGGTTGTTCTATTCCAATGGTGTTAATTTTCTTAAGGCCCGTAAACGGAGTGAGGATTCTAAATATAGGCTCTATTGTACTTTGCCGTTAGCCTCTCATGTACCTAATTTGTTTGTTGTTTACTCGTGTATTATTGCGCTCATATTTATCCTTATAACAGGTTATGATAATGTGCTTTTCCTGACTCTTTTTTAAACATTGAGTGCGTAGAGAATAATCTAAACATATATATTGAGGCTCTATATTCTTTCTTTTTATTCTCGTTAAGTCCCTCGTATAACACTTTTTTAAATTGAATTATATTGCCTTATGGACAAACATAATGGTCATGTTGTTATAAATAAATCCTTGTGGTTCGCCTTTATAAGTGTCGTGTGGTGGTATAAAACTCTCCAATCCCTCGGCTTTCAAAAAGCATAATTCTCACCACTACTATATCCCGTATCAGCTAAATAATTTCGCAATATAAACCCTTATTTATGTTATCTGCTTTTTAAACGCTTAATGATATCTTGTAAATACTAATTAACTTTTTGATCGGCATGGTAAGCCTTAATGTCTGTGATCACATGATACTTTGTGTTTACATCGAGTTTGCTCATTTAATTTAACTTTATTGTTTTGCCAGATTTTACACTGATGCGGGCATCGGTATCGTTCGGGCTGTAATGCGTTTTATTTGAGGTATACTTGGAGCTTTTATTCCGCGGCCTTGAGTGCCGGTATTGGTCAACACTCCATCGTTTATTTTTACTATTTAGCTCCTGTAATTCTTTGGAGCTTGCCGGTAATCTCCTATTGGTCTTTAGGGTCTTTATTATTCTTGGATTTCCTTAATGGAGCTTTTTTTATCCACTGCACTAATATGACGAAACACGTTGCAAATGAGAATCTAAATCTTCTTTTGCTACTTTTAACTTCAAATTATCCATAGAAACACTCGCTTTGATCGAAGCAGAATTTAGCGCTTGTATATAAACGCTTACCATCCCCTTTTCGAACAGTATAGTGAGTACTTTTTCGAAAACCTCTTCGGATACATTTTCAAGATATAATTGTCAGGTACGGCTGACCGTAGAAGGCTATTCGAGTTCTTCATCGATATCATAGCCTAAAAAATAAAGTATATCTAAACGCATACTATTATGTTGTATCAAATGTCTATCGCTAATGATATTTTTTAATTAGCCTATTAAATACAGTTTAAAGAAAACGATTAGGTTGATGCTTTTTTGTCTTCTTTCTCCGCAGTAGAGCTTGTTTATTGGATATAGAAAGTCTAATTATAGAACAGCCTTTAATCGTCGATAAAAATTGTGCGCTGGTACTTGCTCACTGTGCTGAAATTGTGAGAATAACATTTCTTGGTAACCTTTATTTCCTTGCATACAGCAAGTTAATAAATATCAAAGTTTCTTTTATTTTGAAATACTATCTTTATCAACAAACTTTTGCAACAGGTACACTAGGTAAGAAATAGGTAGCTTGAAAAAAATGAAATGGTTTAAAATATTTTCTGATGATTACTGTACCGCTCGCGAAATGCTTTTGGTGTGCATCCTCTTTTGCTTTTGAACGCTCGGTTAAAGTTAGATAGATTGTTGAACCCACTATCGTAACAGATGTTTGAAATGTTTTTCTCTGTATTTGCTAGAAGTTTGGATGCGTAACCAATTCTAAAATCAATTAAATAATCTGAAAAAGAGCGGCTGGTGTATTTTTTAAAAAAGTGACTAAAAGCAGTTGGCGAAAGCGAAATGTCATTAGCTACTTCTTCAATCCTAATGGCGTCACGAAAATTATTCTCTATAAAATCAATGATTTTTTGAATGCGCTCGTTTTTGTGGGAGCTATATTGATTTTTGTAACTTTCTGAGGCTAATAGTTTTTGGTTTTTTGAGTTAGAAAGGTCAAATAAGATGTTCAGGAATTTTAACATGGCTGGGAGCCCCTCGGTTTCTTTAGATAATGAAATGATTCTAAGCGACATATTTTGAATAGTTTCTTTGCTGAATAATACGCCTCTTTTGGAGTTGATTAAGAGTTCTTTAAGCGAGAGACATGCCATTTTCCCCAGAAACGCTTCGTTCAAAAAATTATTGGCATTAAAATGAATGGTAATAACATGGGCGTGTTTTTCTATCGGTTTTGCTATCCATACATGTGGCGTATTGGGTCCTATTAGTACCAGGTCGTTTATTGTAAAATATCTTATAGAATCCCCTATAATTCCTTTGCCATTAGCTTTGAGTACTAGTTTTAGTTCGTATTCCGGATGAAAATGAATAGGAAAAGTAAATTTAGCCTGTGTATAATTTAACAGCGTGAAAAAGTAATTATCGGAAAGCGGGGTAACCATTCTGTTTGCCTTCATTTTTATTTAGGTATAAAATTAATATTATTAGTTTCTGGTTGATTAGAGCTCTAAGATAATTAAATTTAAATTAAATTTAAATTTTTATTCATAATAGTATTGGTATTTACTGTGATAGAATAAAAAAATTTATTAGTAATATTGCTACATTTGACAACACCACTAACTATAAAGTCAATGATAAAAAAACTAGGAGAAAAATTTACAGATTTGTTTAGAAAAAGCATGCCCGATGCATTTGTTTTTGCATTGATTTTAACCATTGTTATTTCTTTAATAGCAATGCTTTGGATGAAGTCTTCACCGTTAGAGGTTATGCAATCTTGGTATGGCGGATTTTGGAATCTTTTAGAATTCGGGATGCAAATGGTGCTTTTAATAGTTACCGGATACAGTATTGCACTTTCGCCTTTGATAAGAAAAGGAATCAATAAATTTACCTACTTTATTAAAACACCAATTCAGGTTTACTTTTTTGTCATTTTAATAGGTGTTCTACTTTCTATGATTAGTTGGGGATGGGTGGTTATTGCAGCCGTATTGGCTCGCGAATTGGCATTGCGTGTAAAAGGCGTTCATTATCCATATCTAATTGCCTGTGTATATTTTTCAAATAATAGTTGGGTAACAGGTTTTTCAAGTTCTATTCCGTTGCTTTTAAATACCGAGAACAATTATATGATTGAAGCCGGAATATTGGGGGGAACTATCCCTACGGCCTATACGTTGGGTTCTAATCTAAATATTGCAATGGCACTGTTGTATCTTGTTGTAACACCAATAATCATGTTATTGTTGCTTCCTAAAAAAGACAAGGTTGTGGAGCTTAATAGTATGATGAATTCTGAAAAACAAGCCGATGAACAGACTATAGAAGCAGAAGCTAATAGTTATAGAATGAATATACGAACACTATCCGATACGCTTAACAATAGTGTAATACTTCAAGGGGTCATAGGGCTTATGGGCATCTGCTATATTTTTTATCATTTTAGTACTAGAGGATTCGATTTGAATCTGAATATTATGATTTTCATTTTTATCATGCTCGGACTCTTATTACATAAAACCCCAATTCGATATGGCATATCTATGAAACGTGCAAGTTCTAATATTTCAGGAATTTTGTTTCAATTTCCTTTCTATGCCGGAATAATGGGTATTATGATTGGTACTGGTCTTGGAGAGCAGTTGGCTAATGTCATTGCCTCAATGGCTACCATAGATACCTATCCTATTTTCGCATATTTACTTGGTGGTATTGTTAATTTTGCAATTCCTTCTGGCGGTGGCGAATTTGCTGTTATTGGTCCAAGTGTTCTAGAGGCTACAAATCATATTGCTAACGGATTGCAAGGTGCGGATTTAATGGCAATTCAAGCCAGGGCATCGCTCGCTATTGCATACGGTGAAAGCCTTACCAACCTATTGCAACCATTCTATCTTTTATTGGTATTGCCAGTTATGGGTGTAGGAATAAAAATTCAGGCAAGAGATGTCATGGGGTATTTAGTAATACCTTTTATTCTATATTTTTTAATACAGATTGGGTTGTTAATGTGGATGCCACTTTAATATTGTAGTTATGATTAATTTTATGAAACGATGTAATATAAGTCTTTTAGTTTTTATTGGCATTTTAGTTCTGGGCTGTAATATACCAAAATTAAATACCGCGAGCATAAACGTTGTTAAAATTGAATCTGGTTCAATTTCTGGAATAGTGTTAGATAGTGTCAATAACCTTCTAGCATTTAAAGGTATTCCTTATGCGCATCCACCAGTTGGTGAATTACGTTGGAAACCAACTAAAAAAGTTGATAATTGGGAAGGTGTAAAAACCTGCGAAGAATTTGGAGCATCTTGCCCACAAATAGATGACGATAATCTTATCGATAATATGTCTGAAGATTGTTTGTGTTTAAATGTTTGGACAACCCGAGCAAATAAATCAGAAAAATTGCCCGTAATGGTTTGGATACATGGTGGTGGTTTAAATATGGGGACAACAAGCAGATCCTATTATAACGGACGTTATTTTGCTGAAAATGGAGTCGTTTTGGTTAGCGTAAATTATAGATTGGGGCAATTAGGATTTTTATCGCATCCCAAGTTAAGTGAAGAATCAGAACATGGTGTTTCTGGTAATTATGGATATCTCGATCAAATTGAAGCGCTAAAATGGATTAAAAACAATATCGCTTCTTTTGGTGGTGACCCAAACAATATTACACTTTTTGGCGAATCGGCAGGCGGAACAGCCGTATCAGTTTTAAGTGCTTCGCCATTAGCAAAAGGACTTTTTCATAAAGCTATTATTCAAAGTCCGTGGCTTTTTGGTTTTACCAGTAGTACAGCAAAACCCAACGTTTTACGACTAAAAGACGCATTAGCTAATCTTCCAAATGCAGAAAAAATGGGAGCAGATTGGGCAAGTAAGTATGAAGATGATAATGACGAAGACCAATTAAATAAATTGCGGGCACTTGATGCTTTGAAATTAACGAAACAAGCATCTTACTACGAAACAAGAAGTACAATTGATGGTTGGTTACTTCCAGATTATCCTGAAGCAGTTTTTAATAAAGGTTTACAAGCTGATATTCCTATGATTATTGGAACGAATAGGGAAGAAGGTTTTTACTATTGGAAATATCTTAAGCAAAAAACAAAAAAAGATTTTATTGAAAGTCTTATAGATTTTTATGGAGCCGATGCTAAATCTGTTGTAGAAATGTATGCAAAATCAACAAATTCTCTTGATGAATTAAAAGTTGCTATTGCAAGATACATTACCGATGCTTGGTTTGTTGAGCCGTCCAGACATCTTTTAAATGGCATGGCGAAAATGAAGTCTGATGTGTATCAATATCAATTTACAGTTCCAAATAGGATGTATCCTCAGTTAGGTGCTATTCATGCTTCAGAACTTACTTATGTGTTTAATACTTTAGCTAACGATGCTTCAGAAAAAGATAAAGCAATCGCCAAAACGATGATGAAATATTGGACAAGTTTTGCGAAAACAGGAAATCCTAATCAGCAAGGACTGCCATTCTGGGAATCTTATGCTGATACTAATAAAAATTATTTAGAAATAGGTAAAACCATAGTCTCTAAAGAAAATTCTGAATGTAAAACCTGTGATATAATTAGAGTTTTAAAAGTAAATCGATATAAATAATAACAATCCGATATCAAAGAAGATGAAAAACAAATATGTAATTGTAACAGGCGGAGCAAACGGAATTGGTTATGGCATTGTAGACCGATTGAAACATGAGGGGTTTACTCCCATAGTTTTAGATATTGTCGCACCAAAAGATGCATCTGGAATACTCTTCGAGCATGTCGATTTTCTTAATATCGAAGAAAGTAAATCGGTGCTTGCAAAAATTTGCAGTACATATAACGTCTTGTATCTGGTTAATAATGTTGGTATTGTAAAACCTGCATTAGTTGAGGATACAACTTCAGAAGACTTTATGACTTTAATGTTTATTAACGCTCAATCAACTTTATTGTGTTTACAAGCAATTTTACCAGCAATGAAGAAAGCTAAATTTGGAAGAGTTGTAAATATTACAAGTAGAGTCGTTCTCGGGAAAGAAAAAAGAACAGCTTATTCAGCTAGTAAAGGAGCTATTGGAGCTATGACACGCACGTGGGCTTTAGAATTAGCACAACATGGTATTACAGTAAATGCCATTGCTCCGGGGCCGATTGGGACTGAAGCTTTCAATAAAAATAATCCACCAGAAGCCGAGGTTACAAAAAAAATCATTAACAGTGTGCCTATGAGACGTATTGGTACACCTAATGATATTGCGAATACCGTAAACTTCTTTTTAAGTAATGAAAGCAGTTTTATTACAGGACAAACACTATACGTTTGTGGTGGTCTAACAGTGGGATTAGCAGATTAAAATATATTTATAAAATTAGAAATGACGGAAACAAACATAACATTTGGGTTAAAAGATGAAACGCTTTTAAGCGATATAAAGGAAGCAAATAACCAAAGTTTCGAGGTGTACAATCCTGCCAATAATCAACTTATAGCGCATGTGCATGATACATCTAAAACTGAAGCTAATAAAATTATTGATACCGCAAATGAAGCGTTTTTAGGTTGGAGTAAAACCACTGTAGATGAGCGTTCAAAATGTTTGCGTAAATGGGCAGATTTAATCTGTGAAAATCTAGAGGACCTAAGTAAAATAATGACTATTGAGCAAGGGAAACCATTAGCAGAAGCAACAGGAGAAATTAAATATTCTGCTGGTTATCTTAATTGGTATGCCGAAGAAGCACAACGCGAAGTAGGGAGAATGATGCCTGCACATAATTTAAGTCAACGCTTAATGGTAACACATCAACCATTAGGTGTTGGAGCAATTATTACACCATGGAATTTCCCTGTACTTATGATTTTACGTGAAGCTGCACCAGCTTTAGCCTCTGGATGTACCGTTGTAGTAAAACCATCAGAACTCACACCATTATCTGCTTTAGCATTAAAAACATTAGCAGATAAAGCTGGTGTTCCAAAAGGCGTATTTTCTTTAATTACTGTTTCAAAAAATGGCACACCAGATATTGGTAATTTATTTACATCGAATACTAAAGTTCATAAAATAAGTTTTACCGGTTCAACGCAAACTGGGAAATTATTAGCAAAAGCTGGTGCTGAAACCATAACAAGAATGAGTTTAGAGCTTGGTGGAAATGCACCATTTATTGTGTTTGATGATGCCAATTTAGAGCAAGCATTAGATGGTTTAATTGCTTCTAAATTTAGGAATTCTGGTCAAGCCTGTGTAGCGACTAATAGGGTTTTCATTCAAGAAGCTATTTATGATGAATTTGTTGAAAAACTAATCGAAAAAACAAAGAAACTAACCGTAGGAAATGGTTTGAATAAAGGAACGGATCTTGGACCTTTGATTTCTGTTGAAGCGGTACATAAATTAGAATCGCTTGTAAATGATGCTATAGAAAAAGGGGGTAAACTGCTTTTAGGAGGAACAAAATCTACAATTGGAGAAGCATTTTTCAATCCAACTTTAATTGAAAATGTAAATGATAATATGCAAGCTATGCACTGCGAAATTTTTGGCCCTTTAGCAATGTTATCAAAATTTAAAACAGAAGAAGAGGTTTTAGAAAAAGCAAATAATACCATTCATGGATTAGCAGCATATTTTTATAGCCCTAATAGAGCGAGATGTTGGAGAATGTCTGATGGATTGGAAGCTGGAATTATTGGAGAAAACACGGTTGCTTTTTCAAGTGCGCGGGCGCCTTTTGGTGGTTTTAAACAATCCGGAATTGGTCGTAATGGCGGTATTGAAGGACTTAGAGAATGGCAAGAAGTGAAATACCGTTGTATTGGCGGATTGGATTAGTGTAAAGTTTTAATCAAAAATATGATGATAATGTCATTTCAAATAAAGTATAAATGAAATTTAATTTTAAAACGCCTAAAAATATAATATCAGAACAAGGAAGCGCAAGCCGTCCGGAAACATATTCTGACTTAAAATTAAAAGGCCCTGTTTTATTGGTAACTGATGCAACGCTTATGCGTTTGGGAATCGCTTCAAAAGTTCAAAATGCCATTGAAAAAAGCGGATTGGAGGTTATGGTATTTGATAAAGTAGAACCTGAGCCAAAGGTAACGACCATTGAGAAAGCTTTAGATTTTTTAAACAGAAATAAAATCGCTACAGTTATAGGGTTAGGTGGCGGAAGCCCTATGGATATTGCTAAAATCCTTGCGCTTCTATTAAAAACACCACAAGCTGTTGAAGCAATTTATGGAGTTGATAATTGTAAAGGAACACGTTTACCTCTTGTGTTAATTCCAACCACAGCTGGTACAGGGTCAGAGGTTACTCACGTAGCCGTAGTAACTGGAAAAGACGGAGAAAAAAGTCCTATTGTAGATGCTAAACTTATAGGTGATGTGGTGCTGTTAGATGCCGAATTGACCCTAGGATTACCTCCAAAAGTTACAGCAGCAACAGGTATAGATGCAATGGTCCATGCTATGGAGGCTTATACATCTGGAGTGAAAAAGAATTTGATTTCAGACCAATTGGCCTTACAAGCTTTTAAACTGTTGTACGAAAATATTTTTGATGCAGTAAACAATGGACATCAGCATATGGAGGTACGTGGAAATATGCTTTTAGGTTCCATGCTCGCTGGACTTGCTTTTGCAAATGCGACGGTAGGCGCGGTACACGCGCTGTCTTATCCGTTAGGAACAAATTTTAAAATTCCTCATGGCGAGAGTAATGCCCTGGTAATGCTAGCTACAATGAAGTTTAATGCTAAAACTGCTTTTCCGATGTATGCTGAAATATGTAGAAGTGTGCATCCGCAAATAAATCACATTAATAACGAAGAAGCATCGGCTCATTTATTTGAGCAATTAGAAAGATTAATTCCTGCCTTAGGTTTACATACTACATTAAGACCTTATGGCGTAACTACAAACGATTTAGAGGCTTTAACAGATGGGACTATGAATCAAGCTAGGTTACTGTCCTATAATTATAGAAAAATGGATAGAGAGGATATTTATAAAATTTTTGAGAGTATTCTTTAATAATTAAACATAGAAATAAAAATGAAGCAATCTTATATTATTGATGGCGTACGGACTCCATTTGGAAAATTTAGAGGAGCATTGTCTACCATAAGGACTGATGATCTAGCTGCAATACCGATAAAAGCCTTAATAGATAGATATGCAAATATACCCAAAAATATGTATGATGAAGTGATTTTGGGCTGTGTGAATCAATCTGGAGAGGATAATAGAAATGTTGCTCGAATGAGTCTTTTGTTGGCAGGACTGCCTGTATCAGTTCCAGGGGAAACAGTAAATAGATTGTGTGCTTCAGGCATGTCTTCAATAATACACGCAAATAGAGCAATCAAATCAGGAGATGGTGATCTTTTTATTGCTGGTGGGGTAGAGCATATGACGCGCAGTCCTTGGATTATTTCAAAAACATCTATGCCATTTGGAACAGATGCCATTATGCACGACAGTAGTTTTGGTTGGCGTTTTATCAATAAAAAAATGAAAAATCTATATGGTACAGAAAGCATGGGACTTACTGCTGAAAATCTTGCCAAAAAATATGGTATTACCAGAGAGGCACAAGATGCATTTGCAATGCAATCACAAAAAAAAGCAGCAGAGGCACACTTAAATGGTAGGCTAGACAAAGAAATTATACCTGTTGAAGTGCCCCAACGAAAATCAGACCCTATTATTTTTGATAAAGATGAATTTATAAGACCTGATACGTCTATGTCTATTTTGTCTAATTTAAAAACGGCTTTCAAAATCCAAAGTGATGGAGGTACTGTAACTGCTGGAAATGCATCAGGGCTTAACGATGGAGCAGCTGCTTTATTAATTGCTTCAGAAGATGCCGTTAATAATTATAACTTAATGCCATTAGCACGAATTGTAAGCTCGGCAGTTGTGGGAGTAGAACCTAGTATAATGGGGATAGGCCCCGTGTATGCAGCGAGAAAGGCACTTCAAAAAGCAAAACTTACTTTGGATGACATAGGAATTATTGAAATTAATGAGGCTTTTTCTGCCCAAGTACTTGCTTGTAGTAGACTATTAGGACTGAGTGATGATGATCCAAGAATAAATCCAAATGGAGGCGCAATTGCTATAGGACATCCTCTTGGAGCCAGTGGTTCTAGAATAGTACATACGGCAGCACTAGAGCTGTTAGAACAGAAAAAACGTTTTGCGTTAATAACTATGTGTGTTGGTGTAGGCCAAGGTTATGCAGTAATTATTGAAAATATATAGAACAAATGAAAAAAGTACCACAAATAAGTGCTCTTGAAGCAGTGAATTTGGTCAAGGACGGAGATACAATTCTTGCGGGTGGATTTGGAATGACAGGAAGTCCTGTACATTTATTGCATGCATTGGCTGAAACTGAAACTTGCGAATTAACCTTTATTGGGAACAATGTAGGTGAGGCTTATCTTGGTGGGGGAAGGCTTTTAAATAATGGACAGCTAAAGAAAATAGTAGGGTCATTTTTCACGAGTAACTCTGATGCTGTAAAAGCGGCTATGGAAGGAAGTGTTACTTATGAATTGCTTCCACAAGGTACTTTGGTTGAAGCCATTCGAGCAGGGGGTAGTGGTATTAGTGGTTTTTATGTAAAAACATCAGCAGAAACTTTACTAGCAAAAGGTAAAGAAACCAAAGTGTTTGATGGCGTCTTAAATGTTTTAGAAAAAGCAATAAGAGGGAACGTCGCCTTTATAAGAGCTTGGAAAGCCGATACCGCAGGGAATCTTATTTATAGAATGACTGAGCAAAATTTTAACACCGCCATGGCTATGGCAGCAGATATTGTAGTGGCTGAGGTGGAATATATTGTTCCTGTGGGAGAATTAGACCCCAATGCCATCCATACCCAAGGTTGTTTTGTTGATTATTTAGTCGAAGCAAAAACGACAGTAGAAGATTTGGGTTCATCGGCTTCCATAAAATCAAGTAAGAAAAAGGTAGATATTGGTCGTCTTCATATGGCAAAACGCGCCTTAATGGAATTGAATAGGGGCGATGTAGTTAATTTAGGAATCGGTATTCCAACCTTAATAGCCGATTTAATCAAACCTGAACACGGTATTTTATTACATACCGAAAACGGCATGTTAGGTGTCGGTCCATCACCAAAAGATGGAGGAGGTGCTATGAAGTATCCTGTAAATGCAGGAAAAATACCAGTTACTTCTGTATCTGGAGGTAGTTATTTTGACAGCTCGGTGTCATTTGCTATGATTAGAGGAGGTCATATCGATGTTGCCGTCATGGGCGGTTTACAAGTAGATGAGCAAGGTAATTTAGCTAATTGGGCAGTACCCGGAAAAACCTTGTTAGGCGTTGGTGGTGCCATGGATCTTGCATCTGGTGCTAGAAAATTAATCATAACCTTAACACATAATGGGCCAGATGGTACTTCTAAAATTGTACCGCGATGTACGTTGCCTATTACTGCTAAAAAAGTAGTCGATATTATTATCACAAATTTAGCAGTGTTTAAATATATTGATGATAAGTTGACTTTAATTGAACTTATGCCAGGTGTAACTTTAGAAGATGTACGTAATAAAACTGACGCTAATTTTGAGGAATTAGATAACGTCTTTATAATTAGTTAATTCGTAAGAATAAAAAAATTAAAATTAAGATAATGATAAAAAATTATGTAGTAGTTTTAAGCATAACCATACTCCTTTCATCTTGCTTAACATCAAACGATAAAAAAACCGAAAAGAAACCTAATTTTTTGTTTGTTTTAGTTGATGATCAGGCTTATGATGCAATAGGGATAAGCGGACGGTATCCTTTTTTGAAGACACCAAATATGGATAGATTAGCTAAAGAAGGTGCTAAATTTGATAACTTTTTTGTTACACAATCTATTTGTTCGCCTTCAAGAGCTAGTTTTTTAACAGGTACTTATCCTCATATTCATGGTGTTAATCAAAACAACTGGAATGTAGATCCAAAATGGGACGAATTTGCACCTTATACAAGTCATTTGCAAGAAGCTGGATATCAAACTGCTCATGTTGGTAAAATACACATGGCGCATAAAAGAGGAAAAGAACATATTAGACCTGGTTTTGATTATTGGTTTAGTTTTATCGGTCAAGGGAAGTATTTTAATCCACAAGTAAACGATAACGGAAAAGAATATCAGGAAAAAGGATACATGACCGATATTCTAACAGATAAGGCAATTACATGGTTAAAAGAAAAACGAGACCCCAATAAACCATTTAGCCTAAATCTTTGGCATAAAGCAGTACATGAACCACATTTGCCAGCTCGAAGACATAAAGATTTATACAAAGGAGAAGAACTTCCAAAACCTCCATTTAACACCCATAAAGAGACGTTTAAAGGGAAACCAGAGTGGCTTCGTAAAAAAACTTTTGAGTTTGATTGGAAAAACAACCTACCAATACCTGCTGAGTTACCAGAAAAAGAATGGCCAATACAGTACGAAAAAAACATGCAGATTTTACGTTGTTTAGCAGCAATAGATGAATCTTTAGGGAAAGTATTGGCAACTTTAGAAGAGTTGGGAGAATTAGATAATACGGTAATTATCTATAGTAGCGACAATGGCTATTTTATGGGCGAACACACATTTTGGGATAAACGAATTGCTTACGAAAACTCCATGCGAATCCCAATGTTAATTCGTTACCCAAAACTAATTAGAAAGAACACTAAAGTAGTAGAACAATGTTTAAATATCGATTTTGCTCCCACAATCCTTAATCTAGCAGGAGTTGAAATACCAAAATATATGCAGGGGGAATCTATGGTGAGCTTGCTTAAAGGTGAAAAAGAAGATAACTGGAGAAAAGCCATTATGTTTGAATATTATGTAGATGATTATTATCCTTATGCAGGACCAGATCAGATAGCAATTAGAACAGATAGATATAAACTGATTGATGCTTTTTTAGAAAATGATATCGATGAATTGTACGATCTTAAAGCTGATCCTGGGGAAATGAATAATTTAATTAATAATCTTGATTATGATAAAATAGAAGCAGAACTTAGAAAGGAATCCATAAGGCAACAAAAAAAATATAAGTATAATCCAGATAGGGATTGGTGGTTAAGAACTCAGGTAAGGCCTAAAGAGAATTAAAGAAAATATTAATTGAAAAGGGTGATAAAAAGCTAATCAAGCGTTAAAGATAAACCGTAAAGGCAAACTTTTAAAAATGGCATTGGATTGTAAACTTCAAAATATTCCAGATTTCCTAATCAGACAAAAGTAATCAATCAGAGGGTTAAAATAACTAAACAAGCAATAAGTGCAATGTGGAGAATCCACTTCTACTGCGGTATTCACAAGAATAAGTTTCTCGAAGCTGATATTATTGAAGGTAATTGGAGTGCACTGATATCAAAGGATAGTTTTAAACTGATTAATGATCGTTTCGATGCTAAACCAGAAATGAGTATAAATCTTACACTGCACAAATGGATAGACCTCCTTAAAATCGACTTTACTGTGGTTGATGCAGTTCTAAAATGACTGGTTACAAGTTAAAGGGTAAATGGGATGACTATAAGTGTCTTAACATTATGTGTAAAATTAAAGAAGGTATTCACAACCTATTTCAAATTGAAAGAGGAGCTGGAAGGAGTTTTCGAAGAACAAATGAAAATAAGTATTAATAGACGATTAAAGGAGTTAAAAAACAAAAAAGAAACTTTGGATACTCGATTTGCATTTGGAGAGATTGATAAAGAACTATATCATCGATTCAATGATATTCGCTAACAAGAGTAAGTTGTTTTAACAATAAATTAAATAATGTAAATAGATGAAATTTAGAGGAACCAATAAAATAAAGATGAAAATTAAAGGAGTATTTTTGATATTGATGTTTTTATGGATTCAAAATGGAGTGAGTCAATGTGATGCCGTCACAGTTGAAAGTGTGACTAATTTTACTCCGTTTGCATTGGATTTTATAGTCGAGTCAGAAGGCCTTCGAAATGGAGCGAAGTATAATGGTGCCACTTTATTTTATCCTGTGAATGGAAACAGTAATTTAAAAAGCATTGTATTAGTTCCAGGATATACAGCAGAACAAAATTCTGTGATGGGTTGGGCTAGGTATTTAGCTTCTCGTGGTTACGTTTGTATGACAATTGGAACTAATTCTTTGACTGATTCACCATTAATAAGAGCGGAAGCACTTATTGATGGTATGGAAACGATACGACAAGAAAATAATAGAAAATCTTCCCCGTTGTATCAAAAAATTGACACCAATAATATTGCAGTTGGTGGTTGGTCTATGGGTGGAGGTGGAGCGCAATTAGCAGCTAAAATAGATCCTAGAATTAAAGCCGTACTTGCAATCACTCCTTGGTTATACCAATATACATTATCTGCATCTGATTTGAATCACAATGTGCCCGTTTTAATTATTAGTGGTGAGCTTGACAGAATAGCACCGGTATCTAAACATGCAGATGTGCATTATAATTATACTCCGAGCACGACCGATAAGTTGCTTTTTGAGGTTTCCGGTGCGGATCATAATATTCCTTTAAATCCTTTAATAGGCTACGGAGATCTTGGTAACTTAAGTTTCGCTTGGTTAAAGTTGTTTTTAGAAGACAATAATTGTTATTGCGATATGCTTGGCGATGGCTCTCTAAATAAAAATTCAACAGCTTCAAAATATTTAGCAAATCTTAGTTGTGCATCTCTTTCAGTAGCAAATATTAAAGATAGAGATCTAAATATTCAAATATTTCCAAATCTAGCTAGGGATGAAATTGCAATTAAATTTTCGAAACAGCAACAACTTGAATATATAATGTATAATGTATATGCTCAGCAAATTAAATTTGGAAAAGTAAGTTCTGGTGACAAAATAAGAGTCGAAGAATTATCCGTAGGAATGTATTTTTTGAGAGTAGGACAAAAAGTATTCAAATTTTTAAAAAAGTAAAAATGCATTACACATATAAATTATTGTGGCGATTACTTAACTTGGATTCAATAATTTAACTAAATAAGCTTTAATTTAAAATATATTGCTTTTAAATATTATTCCCTTTTGGAATTAATAACCTTCTATTATCTATTTTTTTAAGTAAAGATAAATTTTAGTTTTACCATAAACTAAATTTGTCAGAGCCTTTATTATAGTCAATCAAATACTGAAAATTCCTTTAAAATTTCAACGAAATTGTTCGAACTATTTTCTGTTAGCGCTACTATAAGAGTAATCAGAAATGATTACTCTTTTTTTTTTGCAGTAAATCGAGCTATTCCTCCACCCTACTATTTCTATAAAAGCCAACTTGCCAACTTTTTTGACGAAAAAAGGCATACAATTCTGGGTACACTATTTTTTTTAGGTGCCATTATTTTAAAACATAAAAGTTGTTTTAAAATAATTTAGGCATTCTAAATGTCATAAAAAGACAAACAACGCTGAAAATTTATTTTATCCTATTAAAAATCTAGAAAACGATTTTTATAAGATGTCTTCTGTTTTAGCTTACATACTTAAGGCGCAAAAATTACAAATCATTAGTAAAAAATAGCGATATTAGTGATTGAACTATTAACCCAAAATGGTCAACCTACTTCAGAACGAGACACATCAAAATCTTTAGATTTTTCTTAACAAAAAAATATCTTTTTTTATCCATCTTTGTAAATATCAAAATCTATTTAGGTTTGATGCGTTCGTAAATCATTAATTGATTATTTTTATTGATTGCTTTTAATAATTTAAACTTTAAGATGAAGATATATTCTATAGAAACTGGTAATTTTAAATTAGATGGTGGCGCAATGTTTGGTGTTGTGCCAAAATCGATTTGGCAGAAAACAAATCCTGCAGATGCCAATAATTTGATAGAAATGAGCATGCGTTGTTTGTTAATTGAAGATGAAAATCGTTTAATTTTGGTGGATACTGGTTTAGGCGAAAAACAATCTGAAAAATTCTTTAGTTTTTATCACCTATTTGGTGGTTTTTCATTGGACGCTTCACTTGCAAAACATGGCTTTCACAGAGACGATATTACAGATGTTTTTTTAACGCATTTGCATTTTGATCATTGCGGAGGTGTTATTCAAAGAGATAAAAATGAAATGCTAGTCCCGGCTTTTAAAAATGCAAAAGTCTGGTCTAATGACAAACATTGGAAATGGGCAACAGAACCAAATCCAAGAGAAAAAGCATCCTTTTTAAAAGAAAATATCAATCCTATTAAAGAAAGCGGACAATTAAATTTCATACACAGAAATGCAAAAGATCAGGTTGGTTTTGACGTATTATTTATGGATGGTCATACAGAAAAACAAATGTTACCAAAAATAGCATATCAAGACAAAACCTTGGTTTTTATGGCAGATTTATTACCAACAGTTGGGCACATTCCGTTGCCTTATGTAATGGGATATGACACAAGACCTTTACTTACGATTAACGAAAAAGCAGCCTTTTTAAAGGAGGCTGCAGATAATAATTATTACCTTTTTTTAGAACATGACGCAGCTAATGAAATTTGTACTGTAAAACATACCGAAAAAGGAGTGCGCTTAAACGAAACACATAAATTTATAGACATATTTAACTAAATAAAATGAGAACAAAAAAACTATTTTTATACACTGCTTTTGTAGGTTTAGCATTTACAGGTTGTAAATCTATTGCAAATATTCCCGTTCCAACAGGAACCACAGTCGCTGTTTCTGCAACAGCTAAAAATTTACCATTAACAGACGCTGAAAGTCAAAATTGGCAACATTTAGATTTAATGAAGGATTCAATTCCAGGTATGAGCGTAGAAAAAGCATATACTTTTTTATCAGGAAAAAAAGGAATAGAAGTTATTGTTGGTGTTATCGACTCTGGAACAGATTTAACGCACGAGGATTTAAGCGGGAATGCATGGATTAATCCAAAAGAAATTGCTGGAAACGGAATAGATGACGATAAAAATGGTTTTATTGATGACATTAATGGATGGAACTTTTTGGGATCAATCTACAAAGAAAACTCTGAGTTGAATCGTATAATTGCAAATCCTTCTATTGCAGACACAGCAACAGCTGAAAGGGCCAAAACAGCTTATGGAAAAACAGTTCAAGAAGCAGAAATGAACAAGCAACGATATGGCCAAATATTAGGTGGTGTTTCGATTGCTGATAAAACTATAAAAACGCATTTAAACAAAACAGAATATACAAAAGAAGATGTTTTAGGAATTAAATCTACCGAACCTGACATTGTGCAGAGTTTAGCAGTAGCCAATCAAATGTATAATTTTGGTTTAAGTTCTTTGCAACAAGCCATTGATGAATTAACTAAGCTAGTTGAAACTGCGGATGATTTATTAAACGGAAATGCACTTAAAAATAATTATAGAACTGTTTTAGGAGATGATGAAAACACTATGGAAATTACTATTTATGGTGATAATAAAGTAGGTAATACCATAAAATCAGAAGCTCATGGTTCTCATGTTTCAGGAATTATTGGTGCAGTAAGAAATAACGAAGTTGGTATGAACGGAGTTGCTAATAATGTAAAAATTATGGCAGTAAGAGCGGTTCCTGACGGTGATGAATATGATAAAGATGTTGCTTTAGCAATTCGTTATGCAGTTGATAATGGTGCAAAAGTTTTAAATACTAGTTTTGGTAAAGGATACTCACCAAAAAAAGAATGGGTTTGGGATGCAATTAAATATGCGGCTTCAAAAGATGTTTTAATTGTAAATGCAGCAGGAAATGATGGTCAGAATATTGATGAAGAACTAACTTTTCCTAATGATTCTAAAGATTTAAAAACAGAAATTTCGGACAATGTAATTACAATTGGCGCAATGAGCGCGTATTACAACGAAAACTTACCAGCTAATTTTTCTAATTACGGAAAAATAAATGTCGATATTTTTGCTCCAGGAGTTCAAATTTATTCTTCGACTCCAGAAAATGAATATGCTAAATTTAGCGGAACTTCAATGGCAGCACCATCAACAGCTGGTGTTGCAGCATTAGTGCGCTCACATTATCCTAAGTTATCTGCAAGTCAAGTAAAACATATTTTAATGAATTCGGGAACATTAATTAATATAGATGTTATTAAGCCAGGTTCTCAAACAGAAGAAAACCCTGACGGTGAATTAATTTCGTTCTCAGAATTGTCAGTTTCTGGTAGAATTGTAAATGCATTTAATGCTTTAAAATTAGCAGATTCGATGGTTAATAAAAAGTAATATTTTAAAACTACTAACTAATTTTAGTAGTTTTAATATTTTTATATTAATTTAAAATCAATTTTTAAAAATGAAAAAAGCACTTTCTCTAGTACTATTATGTACTACGCTAACTTTTTACGCTCAAACAGAAGAAGTTACATACAATCTGTCTAAAACAACTTCTAAAACAACTTCTAAAACAACTTCTAATATTGACACCTATTGGCAACAGCACGTAGATTATACTATGGATATTGACATGGATGTAAACAACTATCAATACAAAGGAAAATACACAAATAATTCTCCTGATGAATTGAGTAAAGTGTTTTATCATTTGTATTTTAATGCCTTTCAGCCAGGTTCTCAAATGGATGTTCGGTCATTAAATATTACAGATCCCGATGGCCGAGTTAGAGATAGAATTAGCAAATTAGAACCTAATGAAATTGGGTATATAAAAGTAAATACATTACAACAAAACGGTGCAGCAGTTACTTTTGAAACTGTAGGTACAATTTTAGAAGTTACTTTAAATAAACCAGTTAAATCTGGGGAAAGTGTAACTTTTAACATGGATTTTGATGCGCAAGTTCCTGTGCAAATCCGTAGATCTGGAAGAAATGGGAGCGAAGGTGTAGCGCTTTCTATGGCGCAATGGTATCCTAAAATGGCAGAATATGATTTTGAAGGATGGCACACACCACCATATGTTGCAAGAGAATTTCACGGAGTTTGGGGAGATTTTGATGTAACACTGCATATCGATAAAAGTTTTGTAGTTGGTGGAACAGGATATTTGCAAAATCCGCAAGAAATTGGTCACGGGTACGAAGATAAAAGCAAAGAATTAAATTTGCCAAAAGGCGATAAATTAACTTGGCACTTTAAAGCACCTAGAGTTCATGATTTTATGTGGGCGGCAGATCCAGCATATATTCATGATATTTTTAAAATGGAAAACGGCATTGATTTGCACTTTTACTACAAAAACACTTTAGACAAAAAATATTTACAAAACTGGAAAGACCTTCAGCCAAAAACAGCTGAATTAATGACGTATTTTAGTGAGCACGTTGGTCAATATCCCTACAAACAATATTCTGTGATGCAAGGCGGAGACGGGGGTATGGAATATGCAATGTCTACTTTAATAACAGGTCAAAGAAGTTATGGTAGTTTATTTGGAGTTACTGCTCACGAAATGGCACATACTTGGTTTCAGTTTTTATTAGCTTCTAACGAAAGTTTACATCCTTGGATGGATGAAGGTTTTGGGAGTTATATTTCTGCTTTAGCAGAAAATGAAATTTTGAAAGAAGGCAAAGTAAATCCAAATGCAGGACCATATAGTAGTTACAATTTTATGGTAAATTCTGGAAGCGAAGAAGTGCTAACAACCCACGCAGATAGATACAACACAAACAGGGCTTATGGTTTTGCTAGTTATAGTAAAGGAAGTATGTTTTTAGCACAGTTAGAATATATTATTGGTGCAGAAAATACGGCAAAAGGAATCAAAAAGTATTTTACAGATTTCAGCTTTAAACATCCAACGCCAAACGATATCAAACGTACTATGGAAAAAGTTTCTGGCATTGATTTAGGTTGGTATTTAAACGAATGGACACAAACTTTACACACCATAGATTATGGAATTAAATCGGTTGAAGGAAACGAAATCACCTTAGAAAGAATTGGGCAAATGCCAATGCCAATTGATGTAGAAGTAACGTATACCGATGGCACAAAACAAAATTACAATATTCCTCTAGAAATGATGAGAGGTAGCAAGCCAACAAAGGCTTCCATTCTTAAAGATTGGGGTTGGGCATATCCAACATATTCATTTAATGCCGCTAAAAAAGTTAGATCGGTAGCGATTGATACATCTAAATTAATGGCTGATGTAAATGATGACAACAATGTTTTTGAAGTAAAATAAAAACAAATTTTAAATAACATTCAGCCTTTCAGATTTTAAATTTGAAAGGCTTTTTTTATTGAATAAAATTTTCGATTCTTTCATTTGGGATAAATCCTTTTAGTATTAAAAAGACGCCACAAATGATTAAAATAACTCCCATCATTCTTTTTATTCTATAGGTTAAGGTTGGTGTCATTTTATCTTTTAGTTGTTTTGCTAAGAATATTTTACCTAAATCAGTAACAAAATAGGCTAAAATAATTACTGCAAAATAACTAAATATAGCATTCTGATTCATATCTAAAGTAGGACCAATTAATAATACGGTTCCTAGCCAGAAAGCTAAAACGCCAATGTTTATGAAGTTTAAAAAGTATCCTTTTAAAAATAATTTTAAATAGTTGTTTTTAATATTAGGAACCCCAATATCTTTTGTAGAATCTAAACTTTCTTTTTTACTTTCTTTATCGAGATAAGTAATTACACCATAAATAATCATCACTAAACCACCAATAAAAAATAATCTTGGATCGTCTTTAATCTTTTCTAGTAAAGATCTACTTCCATAATACGCAATTAAAATAAACGAAATATCTCCCAAAATAACACCTAAATCAAAAGCAATTGCTGCTTTAGCACCTTTTAAAATACTGGTTTGAATGAGCATAAAAAAAACGGGACCAATCATAAAAGCCATGAAAAAGCCAATAAGAATAGCATTTTTAAAATCGTAAATATCCATTGTCTAAAAATACTATATTTAAATTGAAGTATAAAAAAAAGGATGGTAAAACCATCCTTTTTAACAAATTCTATTTTATAAGAGCTATTAAAACTTGTTTAAAATTTAGTTTTAATTAAATAATTATAAGTTTTTAAACATCATCAAAATCAATAGTAATTTTTGATGTAGTTGGGTAAGCTTGACAGGTTAAAATTAATCCCTCTTCAACTTCTTTATCCGTTAAAATAGAGTTTTTAACCATTACTGCTTTTCCTTCTGTAACTTTAGCCAAACAAGAACTACAAACGCCTCCTTGACAAGAATAAGGTGCGTCTAGATCGTTACGTAAACTCGCAGCTAAAATAGTGTCTGTTTGCTGCATTCTAAAGGTAGTTTCTTCATCATCTAAAAGAACTGTAATTTCTGAGGTTCCTTCTTTAATTGCCGATGTAGCTTCTTCATCTATAGAAACTGTAAATAATTCAAAATGAATATTTTCTTCAGCTATTTTGTTGTTTTTTAGTGTTTTAGAAACTTCATGAATCATTTCTTCTGGGCCACATAAAAATGCTGCATCAAAAGAAGTTTCTTTATACATATTCTTTACAAAATAATTGGTTACATTTTCATCAATTCTACCTCTTAAATCATTTTTTACATTTTCTCTACTAAAGATATAATGCAATTTAAATCTGCCAGAAAAAGTTTCTTTTAGTGTATTTAATTGCGTGTAAAAAATAGTATCAGCAACAGATTTATTGCCATAAACCAATGTAAAGCTAGAGCTTGGTTCGCTCTCTAAAACTGAGATTACCATTGACGAAATTGGCGTAATTCCAGAGCCAGCAGCAAAAGCTATATAGTTTTTGTTAGCTTCTGGATTTAATAAAAAGCGCCCTTCAGGAATCGAAATTTCAATTTCATCGCCTACCTTTAAATGAGAAGTTGCATAAGTAGAAAATATTCCTTTTTCTACTGCTTTTATAGCAACTCTAAGTTCGCCACTTTTAGGAGTTGAGCAAATCGAATATGCTCTTCTTACTTCTTCGCCGTTAATTTCTTTTTGTAGTGTTATGTATTGCCCAGCAGTAAAATTAAATTCTGATTTTAAATGTTGAGGTATGTTAAACAAAACAGAAACCGCATTTGCGGTTTCTTGTTTTACTTCTTGTATGTTTACTTTGTAAAATGTTGCCATTAAAAAATGTTTTACACCAAATTATTATCTATTAAATATTCGGCTATTTGAACTGTGTTGGTTGCTGCGCCTTTGCGAAGGTTATCTGCAACAATCCACAAATTTAAGGTATTTTCTTGAGATTCGTCTCTTCTAATTCTACCAACAAAAACTTCGTCTTTATCATGTGCATTTATTGGCATCGGATAAATGTTATTTGCCAAATCATCTTGCACAATAATCCCAGGAGTTTCGCTTAAAATTTTACGAACTTCTGTAATGTCAAAATCATTTAAAAACTGAACATTTACAGCTTCAGAATGTCCTCCTGCAGTAGGTATTCTTACCGCAGTTGCAGTAACAGAAAAAGAATCGTCACGTAAAATCTTTTTAGGTTCTTTTACCAATTTCATTTCCTCTTTTGTGTATCCGTTTTCTAAAAAAACATCACAATGCGGAATTGCATTTCGTCCTATTTTATAATGATATGCCATTTCGCCATCAATACCAGCCTCTTCATTCTCTAATTGTTGCACTGCTTTTACACCGGTTCCAGAAACAGATTGATAGGTAGAAATTACCACACGTTTCATTTTATATTTAGCATGTAAAGGCGCTAAAGCCATTACTAACTGAATCGTAGAACAATTAGGATTCGCAATAATTTTATCATCCGCAGTTAAAACATCACCATTAATTTCTGGAACAACCAGTTTCTTAGTAGGATCCATTCTCCAAGCAGAAGAATTATCAATAACAGTTGTGCCAACTGCAGCAAATTTTGGAGCCCATTCTAGAGAAGTATCTCCACCTGCAGAAAATAAAGCCACATCTGGTTTCATTTTTACAGCATCTGCTAAAGTTACAATGGTATACTCTTTTCCTTTATATGATAATTTTTTTCCTGCAGATCTTTCTGATGCTACAGGAATAAATTCTGTAATAGGTAAATTACGTTCTTCTAATACTTTTAACATTACAGTTCCAACCATTCCAGTTGCTCCAACTAAAGCTATTTTCATCAGTTTAATTTTAGTATTCTAAATTGAGCTGCAAAGATGCTAAAAAAAGGAATAAAGTAAATTACATAAAACGTTATAAATCAATTAAAGTTTAAAATTTCAGTATTTTTTTTTCTGATGTTTAAAATTAAACAAATTGATATAATTATTGCGATGAAGGGGTTAGTTTAATTTTGAGGACTGTACATATTTTCTTTAAAACTTTTCCATTTTACAGGGTCACCTTGAATAGAATAATGCTGCGAATTTTTAAAGAGTGTCGTAATATAGCCAATTGCTGCAAATACAGGTGTTAATAGTAGTCCAGCTGGTGCTCCTTGAACTCCACCCCCAGCTAATTTCCCTACTCCAGCAGCAGCTAAAACACCGATTAACACATTGTGACCATTGGTTTTTTTGGTTTTAATATACATAATATCTGTAGTAGGAACTGTTATATAACTACTTCCTTTTTTTAAAATAAGTGCATCATCAGTAATCTTTAGAATTTTTCCTTTGGCAATTTTTTGACCCTCATTATTGTAAACTCTTACAAATATTTTAGATTTTTTTGGTAATTCTTGTGCAGTTATGTTTATGCATAAGAGTAAGGCGATTGTAAATAATAAATACTTCATAATAATAGGTTTAAGTTAGCTAAAGTTAATTTGGTTTTTTTTTAAAAGTAGTCATTTAAAATGGATAGAATGTGGAATGTTATACTTAATTAACAGGTCCTGATATTTTTATATCTTTTAGTTCTGTTTTTGGTTTGAATTATATAGAGGTTTTTTAAATTTTAAATCAACAAAATTATTTTTAAAATTATTTGCAGAACATGCTTAATGTAGAAAAAGTATTAAAATTTGTAGCTAAAATTGTAATTTTGCAGTCTGTTTAAAAACTGAAAAGTTCAGTTTAACGTATAACTAAAAAAGTATAGCATGCAACTGTACAATAAGTTAAGCGCCATAGAACGCGCTGCATTAATTGATGAAGCTGGCAAAGACCGCCTCACCATTTCTTTTTATCAATATTACAAGATAGAAAATCCAAAATTATTTAGAAATAAGTTGTTCTTAGAATGGAATCCATTGGATGTTTTAGGAAGAATTTACGTTTCTTATGAGGGCATCAATGCGCAGCTTTCTGTTCCTTCCGAAAATTTTTATGCCTTAAAAAATCAATTAGATACTATTTCTTTTCTAAAAGATATTCGGTTAAATGTGGCTAGAGAACATAATAATAAGTCGTTTTTAAAACTCAAAGTAAAAGTTAGAGACAAAATTGTTGCCGATGGTTTGCATGACGAAACGTTTGATGTTACTAACAAAGGCGTTCATTTAAACGCCAAAGAATTTAATGAAATGTTAGCAAATCCTGATACAGTTTGTGTGGATATGCGCAACCATTATGAAAGTGAAATTGGTCATTTTGAGGGTGCAGTTACACCAGATGTAGATACCTTTAGAGATTCTTTAGATACTATTGAAGAAGATTTGAAAGATAATAAAGAGGATAAAAATTTACTGATGTATTGTACTGGTGGCATTCGTTGCGAAAAAGCATCTGCATATTACAAACACAAAGGTTTTAAAAATGTTTTTCAATTAGAAGGCGGAATTATAGAATACACGCGTCAAGTAAACGAAGAAGGTATCGAAAATAAATTCATCGGAAAAAACTTTGTTTTTGATCACAGAAGAGCAGAAAAAATTACAGACGATGTGCTTTCTAATTGTCATCAATGTGGCAAAGCCTGCGATACACATACCAATTGTGCAAACGAAGGCTGTCATTTATTGTTTATTCAGTGTGATGCATGTTCAGAAACAATGGAAAACACTTGTTCTACAGATTGCCAAGAAGTAATTCAATTGTCTTTTGAAGAACAAAAAGAATTAAGAAAAGGTAAAGGAAACAGCAATCAAATCTTTAAAAAAGGGAGAAGTGAAGTTTTGAAGTTTAAGAAGTAATTTTCATTTATTAAGCATTTAAAGACTTCAGTTTTTGAGGTCTTTTATTGTTTAAAAACGATATTCCATTTTAAGCAAAACATATCTTGGTAATAATCTAAATTCTGTTGTAGAAGAGCTAAAATCGCTAATAGAATAATTTCTAAATTTTTGCGTATTGAATAAATTTTTACCAGAAATACTTAAAGTTAGTTTGTCCTTTAAAAATTTATAAGTGGCGTCTATATCTAAAAAATAATAGGTGTTTTCATTTTCTAAATTTCCAAAAAAGTAACGTTCAGATTGCATAGAAACATCAAACGTATCAGTAAACATAAAAGACAAATCTAAAAAAGAAGTGTTGTCTGTAAATGAGTTTTTTATAGTTGTTTTTATTTGATTTGTATTCCATTTTGTACCAAAGTGGTAATTAAACAAACCATTAAAACCAGAACGCATTTCTACACCATAAATGTAACTTTCTGATGTAATTTCTCTTAAATCAGAATTGTTAATACTATTTTTAAAATTATTTTTAGAATAACTCAAATCTAATTTCAGGTTTGATGCTATAAAATTAAAGTAGTAATCTATTTTGGTATTGATGCTTAAAAACTCACTATCTTTTAACAGTATTTTTTGGTTTTGGACGTAGTTTTGCGTGATGATTGAATTGCTTGAAAGGAAATCGTGATTTTTATTATATATTAAGAAAGTATTTGCAAAAAAACGATCGCTCCAATTGCCTAATTGATAATTAAACACAAGATTAGACGAATTTAGTTGATTAAAATTTCCTGTACCTTTGTTAAAAGACCTAAAACCAGTTAGTACAAAATTGTCATATATATCTAAAATACCTGCATTTCTAAAATTATTAGAATAGGAAGACATAATTTTATTTGAACCATTTATTTTCCAATCAAAACCAATACTTGGGTTTATAAAAAAGGGAGTTTCATCTTTAATTTCAAGACCAGTTTCTAAACGATTGTAGTATTGATGAAAATCCATTTTACCAACAATTGCAAAATCATTCAGCTTATATCTGTACTTTGTTTTTAGATAGCTATTATTGGTAAAATAAGTAGTTTCATTTTGATAATTAGCAGGCTTTTTTAAGGTGTTTTCATCTTCTAATAAACTAAAAACAGTAGTTAAATTATCTTTTCTAAATTCATTACCTAATTGAATTTCTAACAAATTTCCGTTTTCTTTTCTATCTAACAAATGCGCATTTACACCACCAAATGTCATTTTATTAGTGCTTTGTTGGGCAACATTGTTTGCATTAGTAGCATTTGGAAACAATTCTGCATATAAAAATTGATTGTTGGCATATGTTTGAGGTGTTTCTTCCTCAATAAAACGACCAGTCAACAAAAATACTTTGGTGTCTTTAAACTTATTGGTGTAATTTATTTTTTGATCAAAAAGTGTGTTGTTACTTTTTAAGCTTTCTAAAGTAGAAGTAGCATTAAAAATTAAATTTGAATTGGCATTGTAGTTGCCTTCATTATATTTTGTAACAGTTTCTAACATGGCTGTTTTAGAAATGTTGTAGGTAACATCTAATTTACCAAAACCAATTATTTTTTTATTTCTCAGTGTAAAATCTTCTGTATTTGTAAAATTGGTATTGTTAGTGTTAAAAATTTCTGTACTATTTCTAAAGAAATTGGTTTCATCCCAATTAAAAAAACCAAGTGTTTTAATTTTTATTTTTTCTGTAGGATTAAAAATGGCATTTAAAGACAATAATTCTGCATTGTTAAAATTAGTTCTACTTCTTTTAAAATTTAAGTTTTCTGCAGAAAGATTTAGTAAAGAACCATCTTGCATATCATCGCCAATATTACCAGGTTCATTTCCTCTGTAAGGTCTAATTAGGTTTTCAATATCGCCAGTTGCATCAATACCAATAGTATTTAGATTGGTTAAAAAATAGTATTTATTTTTTTTACCAAAATTCATTAAGTTTCCTTTTATTTCATAGAAATTATCGTTACCAAAACCAATAGTAGTATTACCAAACCAAATGCGTTTGGTTTCTTCACTCATTTTTAAATTTAGTGCTACTTTATTACTTTCTTCAACACCTTTTAATAAACGGTTGTTAGAATATCTTTTTAAGACCTCTACTTCTTCAATAGGATACGCAGGCATGTTTTTAGAGAGTATTTTATAGCCTTTTTCAAACAAATCATCGCCATCAATCATTAGTTTTTCTATTTCTTGATTGCCCACTTTTATAGTGCCTTGGCTGTCTATTTGTAAACCAGGTATTTTTTTTAATAAATCTTCTACAGTTTGTTCTGTGCCATTGGTAAAAAACTTGGTTTTAAAAGTGATGGTGTCTTTTTTAACTCTGATGTCTTTTTCTGATTGAATTATAATTTCATTAAGCTCAAAAGGTTGTTCTTCTAAAATAGCATCTATTTTTATTGCTGTCTGATTAGTAATCTCAAAAGAAATAGTTTTTGTTTTATAACCTAAAGAAGAAATTGATAAAATTATATTTTTGATATGCTCTTTTTTTATATCAAATTCAAAAAACCCCTCTTCATTACTAAAAATATAATTAAAAATATTGACACTATCTTTTTTAATAATTATATGAGCAAAAGGAATACTATTTTTATTTTCATCAACAATAAAACCTTTTATTTTGTTTTGTGAGTATGTTTTAAAGCCAAAAAAAACGAAAATAATAATTAAATAATATTTATTAAATTTTATCCCATTCATATTCAAGTTCCAATCCTTTGTATTTTTTATAATTTAAATTTTTTACTTTGCTATTTCTAGGTAATTTTGAAATTATTCTTTGAACTTCACTTTTTATATCGTCTTGAATTTTAGTAACATATTCCTTTAAATTCAATTTTTGATAGTTATTATTTTTAGGGATTAAATTTAATTTTTCAATTTTGTATTCAATCTTTTCAGCTTTAAATTCAACTTGTTTCATGTTATCTTTCACTTCTAAAATTAAACCAGGTAAACCTTGAAGTTTCCATGGACCAAATTTAACAGGAATGTCATTTGTAAACCAAACAGTATAAACCCTTCCTCTAAAAGTGCCTTCAGCTTTATTACATTTAAATCCTAAAATTTCAATTTCCTGCGAATAATCAATTATCCAAGGGATTTTTATTGCTTTCTCACTTACTAATACAATTTTATTTTCTAATTTGTCTTTTGTGTAAATGCTGTCATTTAATAAGTTGTAATAATAAATTTTGTGAAATATGTTATTATTACTATCTAAATTTAATAAAGTTTCATTTGATTTTCTATTATATTCTCCTTCAATATAATAAGATTTAATGTTATTAAAGATAAGTTCTGATTTGTTTGAAACATTAATATCTAAATCAAGAGTGGTTGTGTAAGTAACTTTTGTTATTGTTTTATTTTGCGATGAAAGATTGTAAACAATAGATAACAGCATAAAAATTATAAACTTTTGCATAAATTTTAATTTAAGAAAAACACCTTAAAAACAAAGTTTTTAAGGTGTAAAAATTATTATTCTACTTTTTTTAAGTAATGATGAACAATACCATTACAACCTGGATCACCATCAGTTAATTGTGCAGTAAATTCTGCAACTAATACACCATCATAATACACAGCATGATATTCGCTGCAAGTGAAATCCTCATTGATTACTGTTTTTATAATTTCGGTAAATTCAACTAAATTTTCTTTATTTTCAAAAGAATTATTGTTGATGGATTCTTTATTATTTGCATTTGTAATAGAAACAAACATAAATAATACAAATATGAAATATATTTTTTTCATGATATTTTTTTTAAAAATTTATTAAATTATTATAAAGAACGCAACTATTACGTTCCAACAAACATCCAAGAATATCTTCTTGATTAAGGTCTAAAAAATTTAAAAAAGAATGGGCGCAATTTTTATAAACATTCTTCTTTTTGCTAGCAAGTTTTTAGTAAAGGAGATCAAATCTTCAATAAAAACAGTCAAACATAAAAAAAAAGAAATGAAACAATCATAGAAAAGCTTGTTATTATTCTAAAACTGCGTGAAGACACAGGTAAAATATACAAAAAACCTAATTTTCTTTTGTTTCTTCTTCCCATTCGTATATGAACTCTAACCCAAGTCTTTTTATTTCAGTTTTTACTAATTTGGAACCTTGAGATGTTCTGGAATCAATAATTTTACTTCTTTTTTCATTTTCAGCTTCTCTAATAGCAACATAATCCTTCAATGTTATTGTTTTTTCTTTATCATTCCATTTTATTGATTTTTTAAAATCAACGTAAGGATATATAATTTTTTGAGCTTTCCAACTAAAATTTATTGAGCCAGTTTCGCTATAAATATATAAAATTAAACCAGGAAGATTTTTAAATTTCCAAGGGCCAAAAGAAATAGGTATTTCTGTTGTATAATATGCAACATAATCTCTACCTCTAAAATTTAGAATTGCCTTACTACATTTGTAACCACTTATTGTTAAATTTTCATTAGTCACTAGTTTCCAATCTAAATTAATTAATTCATCTTTTACAAAATAGGTTTTATTATCACTGTAAGGCATTATTATGTGAACATACTTATTTTCTAAACTAGAAAATATTGATTTTTTCCCTATTTTAATTAATTTTTGGTTTATGATATAGTTGTTATCACTTTTGCCTTCTATAATACTATCATTTTCAAAAGTTAAGGATCCTGTAATTTTTATTGCATCTTTATTATTTGCAATTAAAGTTTCTAAATTTTTAAAATGACCGTTGTCAAATGTGTATTCAACAAGTATATTATTTTTTTGACAAAAAATAGTTTGGCTTACTAAAAATAGTATAAAAAGAAGTTTATATTTTTTCATTTTATTGTTTTAAACAAACATCTCTCGTTATTAAGAGATGTTTGGGAATTTAATTATTAAAATGGCGCACCATCTTGTAACATAGTAAGTTTTGCTTTAGCTTGATTTTGACAATCTTCTAAACTCACAGCATAACTAGTATAATATCTAGTTTCCTGAACTATACTTCCATCAGGATAATATGAGGTTTTAGTAATTGAATAATTACAAACTCCAACAACGGTTAAATTATCAATTACAATTGATGTTGTTTCATTTTCAACTATGCTACTTATTTCTTTATTATTACTAATACTTAAACTACTCATTAGTCCAAAAGCTAATATAAAAACTATTTTTTTAATGATTATTTTTTTTAAAATTTATTAAATTATTTTAAGACAGAACACAACTATTGCGTTCAAAAAAACCTACAAGGAAATCATCTTGTTAACCGTCAATAAACTAAAAAGAAGCTGCGCAATTTTTATATAAGAATCTTTTTAGGAGGATTTTACGTAAAATGTTGCTAGGAAATTAGCTAGGTTTCATAACAACAAGAAAAACAAAAAAAATGAAACTAACAAAGAAAAGCTTGTTATTATTCTAAAACTGTGTGAAGACAAAGTTAAAATATACAAAAAACCTAATTTTCTTTTATTTCTTCTTCCCATTCAAAAATTAGTTCAATACCATTTCTTTTAATTTTTCTTCTGTTTACAGTCGTACCTCTTGGTAATTTTGATTCGTTAACTAAATTAGTTTTATTATTATATCTTAGATTAACATAATCTCTAATGTTAATTTTTTTTGTATTTAAAAACACTTCCTTTATGTTGATGCTGCTTTTTTCTTTATTTTTTTGAATTGAATTAACAACCCACCTATATCTATTTATTTCGTCATATATTTCTAAAATTAGACCAGGTAAATTATTAAATTTCCATGGGCCAAACTTTAAAGGATAATCTTCACTATACCAAGCTATGTAGTTTCTACCTCTAAATTTTAGAAGCTCTTTTTTTACTAAAAGATTATTTAATTTTTTAGTGTCAGAAGTTAATATCCAATTTAAATTTTTAGCGTTTTCAACTATTATATACTCATTGTTAAATATTTTATCTATAGAAAATAGGCTGTCATTAATAGAATTGAAATAATTAAACCTTACACTTTCACTAGCTATTGTTTTTAAATTATTGTTTTCAACATCTTCATTAATCGTTTTATCCTTATTTTTTCCATAAATAAATAAGGATTTATTTAATTTATCACTAATAAATAATGACCCTTTTTTTGTATTTGGTATTTCAGTATTATAATAAATATCATAGTTTATTATCAATGAATATTGAAGATTTTCCTGTGCTTCTAAAAAAAATATGTTAAATAAAAGTATTATTTTTATTGTTATTTTCATGTGTAAAATTTTGTGAAAAATCATCAAATAAAAAATCTATTTGATAGAAGAATGAAGTATTTAAAAAATCATTTTCATTACTAGACTTTTGAGATTTATTTGTGAACTTCTCTTAAGTATAGCCACTTTTAAAATGAAATCTGACCAAAAATCATATTTAAGATTAATTGCTTAATTTTTATTTTCATTTTCAAAATTAGAAATGTTATTTGATTTTTAAAATAATAAAAGATTTTATTTATGGGATAATTATAAACATAATTTCTTAGTTTGTAATGGTTTAACCTTTCGTTAAAAAAGGAATTATTTTTCTCTTTAGCATAGGTTTATTATTTTTCCAGTCTTCACCTTTTAAATTATCTTTATAACTCGTTACCATTAAAACTTTACCATTTTTATCTAGTAAAATGTATTTTGACATATCATCTATGTTATTAAATTTTTTAGGTGTAATTTCTGAAAGGAAGTTTTTATATCTTTTTTTTTCTCTTTTTCCATAAATATTTTTTAAAGACATTACTTTAATTCCTTCTTTTTTACTTTCTAAATATTTTTTACTGTAAGCGTAATTAGTTTCGTTTCTGTCAATAACAAGTACTAATAATTTAAGATTATAATTTTCAGCTAAATCCAAAACGTCTTTTAAATGAACAATACAGGGTTCACACCATAAACCAAAAGTATAGACTAGCGTAAATTTTTTGTCACTTTTAGCAATACATTTAATATCACTAACATCAACTTTTAGAAGACCATAATTATCTTTATTTATTTCACAATTTTGTCCGTAAGCGACTAAATTGATTACTAGCATTAAGGTTATTAATATTTTTTTCATAAAATAAAGTTAAAACTCTCTATTTAATAGAGAGTTTTTTTTTAAAGATTAATTATTAAATAGCACTTTATAACCTCCATAATTACCTATTGTATCATCGAGATTATAAATACCTTTTGGTACTACTATTCCTGATTCTTCATCTATAATATCTGTATCCACATAAAAGTTAGTGTCAAATTCTAAAGAATTAAGTTTAGATGTTAATGCTAAAATTAAATAATTTTGACCATTTATTTCTTTAGCATTAAAAGTCAGATTCTCTAAATCTTTAGACTTTTTTATTATAATAGTTACTTCTTTAACTTTACATATACCTATTTTCCTGCAGTTTTTAGATTTTCTACCAATTGTAAGGGTAACTTTTACTCCTGGCCCTTCTTTAGCATTATCAGAATTATTTCCGTCAATTAAATTGAAATCCTCAAATAATTCGGGTTCTTTTTTTTGACTCATTTCTATATTTTCTCGATCACTACAAGAAAACAAAAATAAGTTAATAAATAGTAAGGTTAAAACTGATAAATATGTTAATTTAATTTTTTTCATTATTTTATTCTTTTGCAAATTAGTATCGCTATTTAACTCGAGGTTATTACTTAATTAAAATCGATTTTTAATTTCAGACTACGATATGTTTTTAATTTAGTTACACTTTTTAAAATACTCCCATTCAAACGTTCTATTGACTTTAATTTAACGTTTAAAAGATTATATTGAGTATATTTTTATATTATTTTACAGAACGCAACTTTTACGTTCTAAATTACATCCAAGAATATCTTCTTGTTAAGGTCAAATAAAATTTAAAAAAGAATGTGCGCAATTTTTTTATAAACATTCTTTTTTTTGCTAGCAAGTTTTTAGTAAAGGAGATCAAATCTTCAATAAAAACAGTCAAACATAAAAAAAAAAAAAATGAAACTAAA
>Ga0209284_10000703_pt1 | contig 54218 bp, 47 predicted proteins | sample FRY03_FD_187211 | JGI IMG/M metagenome (GOLD analysis project Ga0209284, IMG submission 187211) | Freshwater microbial communities from Lake Fryxell liftoff mats and glacier meltwater in Antarctica - FRY-03 (SPAdes) (version 2) | ecosystem: Environmental > Aquatic > Freshwater > Ice > Glacier...
CGAATCTGTCTGGGTCAGGCCCTCACCGAAGGCCGCATTCCCGCGCGAAGCGCGTTCGTCATCATTCTCATCGCGCTTGTCTGAACGCAGCGCCTGCAGGGCGCGTAGTGAGTTGCGCGATGCGGGCGCAAGACCGAGCACCGAAGGGCAGTCGGCGCGTTCAGCGCCCGACCGCCACAGTGAAGCGTCGCGCATAGGCCCCGCGGGCCTTCGCAGCCCGCGTGCAAAAGAGTTAAAAAACCTAGACCGCGCGGCTGCGCGCCAGCGGCGGATTGCGCGAGAAATAGCCTTGGATACCGCGCACCAGGGCGTCGGCCAGTTGCGCCAGGTATTTCTCGTCGTTGAGCTTGGCTTCTTCCTCGGGGTTGCTGATGAAGGCCGCCTCGACCAGCACGCTCGGGATGTCGGGCGCCTTGAGTACCGCGAAACCGGCTTGTTCGACCCGGGGTTTGTGCAATTTGCCGATGCGGCCGATCTCGCCCAGCATGGCGCTGCCGAGTTGCAGGCTGTCTTTGATCTGGGCGGTGGTGCTCATGTCGAGCATTGCGCGTTGCACCTCGGCATCGCGCGAGTTCACGTTGACGCCACCGATCAGGTCGGCCTTGTTCTCCTTGTCGGCCATCCAGCGCGCGGCGCTGCTCGACGCGCCACCCTGGCTCAGCGCAAACACGCTGGCGCCTTGCGGCCGCGGTGTGTAGAACGCATCGGCGTGCAGGCTGACGAACAGGTCGGCCTGTACGCGCCGTGCCTTTTGCACCCGCACATGCAGCGGCACGAAAAAATCGGCATCGCGCGTGAGGTAGGTCCGCATCGCGTTGCCGCCAACCGTCAAGCCGTTGATACGATCGCGCAACTGATGGGCCAGGCGCAACACCACGTCCTTCTCGCGCGTGCCGCCAGGTCCGATGGCGCCGGGGTCTTCGCCGCCGTGCCCAGGGTCGAGCGCGACGATGATCAGGCGGTCGGTGCGGGTTTCGGTGCTGGCAGCGGCAGCAGGCCGTTTGCTGCGGGTATTCGCCGCAATCACAGCCGGCGCCGGGGCGGCTTCGTCCGCGCCCGGCCGCAGCGGGCTGGTGGGTTCCGCCGCGACCGCCCCGTTTGCCGCGCGTTGGGCAATCAGGTCGCCCAGAGGGTCGCCGGCCGTGACAGTGTCCTGACGCGCCGCGCTGGGCAGATCGCGGATGCGCTCGGCGATCAGTTTTTCCAGCGGGTCTTCGATGAAGGTGGGCACCATGTCCAGCACCAGTCGATGCTGGTAGGCGGCGACCGGCAACAGCGTGAACACTTGCGGCTTGGCGGTCTGCTTGAGGTCGAGCACCAGACGCACCACACCGGGCGAGAATTGTCCGACGCGGATACCGGCGATGGTCGGGTCGTCGGCGCGCACCTTGGCGACCAGTTCCTTCAATGCGGCGTTGAGTTCGATGCCTTCGATGTCGACCGCCAGGCGCGGTGGATTGCCGACAAACAACTGGCTGGTCTTGAGCAAGCCATCCGATTCGATGGTCACGCGCGAGTAGTCGGGTGCAGGCCAGACCCGCACCGCCAGGATGGTAGCGCCACGCGCGATTTCGGCCGTGCCCAGCAACAGCACCATGCTTCCCATCTGGAGCAGATCGCGGCGCTTCATACGGGCATCTTCTCGAGCAATGCGGCGCCCGCGGCACTGTGTGCGATCAGCCTGATCTGGCGCACGGCGTCGGTCTGCACCGCGATATGGATGTCCAGGTCGGAAGGCGGCAACTTGGCCGCGACCTTTTCCGGCCACTCAGCGAGCTTGAGTCCGTCGCTGGCGAAGATCTCGCGAAAGCCCGCTTCCTCCCACTCGTTCGGGTCGTCGAAGCGGTAGAAGTCGAAATGCCAGATATCGAGCGGTCCTCCGCCTGCCGGCGTGGTGTCAAGCGCATAGGATTCGAGCACGGCATAGGTGGGACTTTTGATGCGCCCGCTCACACCCAGGGCTTGCAACAGGTAACGCACAAAGCTGGTCTTGCCGGCCCCGAGTTCACCATGCAATGCGACGAAGCATTGCGCCAACGCCGGTTGCGCCGCCAGACTGGCGGCAAACAGGCGGGTCGAGGCCTCGTCGGGCCAGACCAGACTTTTTATAATGGGCAGATGGAGTCCACCCGCATGCTCGTCGATCAAGATCAATTGTCAGGTCGCATCACGCGATGGGGTCAGGAACTGGGATTCTCGCAAATCGGGTTCGCCCGGATCGACTTATCCAGTGCGGAACAGGGTTTGCTGTCGTGGCTGGGCAACGGTTTTCACGGCGACATGGCCTATATGGCCTCACACGGGCTCAAGAGAGCCCGTCCCGGTGAGCTGGTGCCAGGCACCGTGACGGTGCTCACTGCGCGCATGGACTATTTGACCACAGGCACTTCGCCGCAATGGCAGCAGATCGAGTTCGCGCGGCTCGATCGGACGCAGGAAGCCATCGTGTCCGTGTATGCGCGGGGCCGCGACTATCACAAGGTGTTGCGTCAGCGGCTGCAGAAGCTGGCCGAGCGCATCCGTGGCGAGGTCGGGCCATTGGGCTTTCGTGTGTTCACCGATTCGGCGCCGGTTCTCGAGGCAGAACTCGCGGCGCGCAGCGGCATGGGCTGGCGCGGCAAGCACACGCTGGTGCTCAACCGCGACGCCGGCTCGATGTTCTTCCTGGGTGAAATATTCCTCGATATGCATCTGCCCGAGAGTGCGCCGGTGCAGGCGCATTGCGGTAGTTGTAACGCCTGTATCGATATATGTCCGACCCGCGCGATTGTTGCGCCATACCAACTGGACGCCCGTCGCTGCATCTCCTACCTGACGATCGAGCACGCCGGTGCGATCCCGATCGAGCTGCGTCCGCTGATGGGCAACCGCATCTATGGTTGCGACGATTGCCAGCTGGCTTGTCCATGGAACAAGTTCGCGCAGCGAAGTGCCTTGCCGGATTTCGATCCCCGCAGCGGACTCGTCGGCGCGCAGCTGGTCACCTTGTTCGCATGGAGCGAGGCGCAGTTCCTGCAATACACCGAGGGCAGCGCGATCCGGCGCATCGGTCATGAGCGCTGGCTGCGCAATATCGCGGTGGCGCTGGGCAATGCCTTGTGCACTGCATTCGACCCGGGCATCGAGCAGGCTTTGCTGGCGCGAGCCGATCATCCGAGTGCCCTGGTACGGGAGCATGTGGCCTGGGCCTTGGGCTACCATAGCAACCGTGTCCCCGTTTGATGTCCGGCTGATCGCTATTCGCCCCATTTCATGAAACGTATGCGCCTGCTTGTCATTGATCCCCAGAACGATTTCATGGATGTCGACGGAGCCGCCTTGCCGGTGCCCGGCGCGAGCGCAGACATGGACCGTTTGAGCGGCTTCATCGCGGCAGTGGCCGGGCATATTGATGACATCGTGGTCACACTCGACTCGCATGCCAGTGTGGGCATTGAACGCACCACGTTCTGGCTCGATGCGAAGGGGGCCGCTGTGACTCCGTTCACCGCCATCACCGTGGCCGACTTTGAGGCTGATCGCTACCGCCCGCGCGATGAACGCCGTGCGCAAGAGGCCATGGCCTACCTGCAGGCGCTGGAGGCGGGCGGTGAACGTACCCTGGTGGTCTGGCCGGTGCATTGCGTACTCGGAACCTGGGGCCACAATATTGCGCCGGTGCTGGCGACGCAACTGGCCGGCTGGGAGCTGTCGAGCGGGCAGACCTGCGAAAAGCTGCTCAAGGGGCTGCATCCGATGACCGAGCAGTACAGCGCGTTTCGGGCCGATGTGCCGCGGGCCGACGATCCGCGCACCGGGCTCAACACGGCGCTGCTGTCGCGCCTCGGTAGCGGTGATGAACTGCTGGTGGTGGCCGGCGAGGCGCTGAGCCATTGCGTGGCCGCATCCGGTCAGGACATGTTAAAGGGCATGGACGCCGCGCGGCTTCGCAACACGGTGTTCCTGACCGACTGCATGAGCCCTGTCACCGGTTTCGAGGCCGCGGGTGCGGCCTTCCTGCAGCAGTTGCGGGCCCGGGATGTGCGCACGCAGACGGCGCAGGAAGTGGCCGGACTGTTTTCATGACCGAACAGGACAACGCGCAGGCCAGTGCCACCTCCGACCCGGTGCTGGCGCGGTTTGCGCGCGCCAGCGTCGCCGCTGGTGCGGTGGCGGGCGCGAGCGCGGAACAGTTGCTGCAACTGGCCCCGGCCATGCTGACGCGCACGCCGATGCGCTGGTTGCTCGGTTGGTGGATGGTGGCGCAGTTCGCCGCGCAGATGCTGGTGCTGATGCTGTCGCCGTCGAGTTACCGACGCAGCCAGCACCCGGCGCTTTATCACCAGCTGCATGCTGCCAGCATGCCACTGTTGCCGGGTTTTGTCGCGATGTCGGCGGTGCTCAGCCTGGTGATCATCCGCATCGTTGTGGCCACGGCCCAGTCCTACGGCTTGTCCCAATATGCGCTGGACGTGCTGGTGCGCACGCTGGTGCTCGAGTTGCTGCCTTTGTTGGTCGCCTTGTATGTGGCCTTGCGTTTCACCATGCCGGCGGGCGAGGCAGTCGCCGAGTTGCGCGAACTGGGGCAATTGCAGGCGCTGTGGCGTTCCGGCGGAGACCCGGCGCGGGACGTGCTGCTGCCGCGGGTGCTGGGCGGGGTGTTTTCGGTGGTGCTGCTGGCCGCGCTCAGTGCCATCATGGCGCTGCTGATGACCTATGTCACCTTGTACGGATTCACCAACTGGGGTTTTGCCGCCTATACGCGCGATGTCGGTCAGGTGTTCAATCCGGCGGCCACGGTGATCCTGTGCATGAAAGCCTTCTTCTTCAGCCTGGTGGTGGCCATCCTGCCAATGGCGCCCGATCCGCGCCGTGACGGTGCGGCCTTGCGCCGGCGCGACGAAATCAGCCAGCTGGGTCGCCTGTTCGCGCTGATCCTGCTGATCGAGGTGTTGTCGCTGGTCGGCAACTACTATTGACCCACACTTGCCCATGACCCTGCCATCCGACCAACCACCGCCGGTACCCCACCTGGAGCTCAAGGCACGTCTGCTGCTGCTGGTCATGGTGGCGCTGGTGGCAGGCGCCATCGGCTACCTGATGTTCGCGCGGGGTGCCTTCGAGCGGACCCAGTCGGTGGTGCTGATCGCCGATGATTCCGAGGGCATATCGGTGGGCATGAACCTGACGTTCTCGGGTTTTCCCATCGGCCGGGTGGGGCGTATTGAGCTGTCGAAGGAGGGCAATGCCCGCATCATCGTGAACGTGCCGGAGAAGGACGCACACTGGCTGCGCGAGTCCAGCGTGTTCACGATGGAAAGCGGCCTGGTCGGCGGCACCAAGATCCGGGCTTTCACTGGCGTGCTCACCGATGCGCCCTTGCCCGATGGCGCCGAACGCAAGGTGCTGCGCGGTGATGCCGCAGCCGAGATTCCGCGCATGGTGGCCAGTGTGCGGGATCTGGTCAACAATCTGGGTGCTTTGACGGGCCCGGATGCACCGCTGAACCAGAGCCTGGCCAACTTGCAGTTGACGGCCCAAAAGCTCAATGGGCCGCGCGGCGCGATCGGCGTCTTGCTCGGCAATGACACCGACGCCCGGCAGTTGTCCCAGGCGCTGGCGCGCAGCAATGCGCTGCTGGCGCGGCTCGACGGACTGGTGCTCAAGGCCGACGGCATTGCCGTACGCACCGACGGCCTGATTGCCCGTGCCGACGACCAGGTATTTGGCTCCGATGGCGTGGTGCGCGAGACCCGCGCCACCGTGGTGCAACTCAACGGCTTGCTGCTTGAGGCACGCAACAGTCTGAAGAAGGTCGACGCGGTGCTGGTGGAAGCCCAGGCCATTGGCGCGAACACCCGTGAAGCCACCACCGACCTCGGCGGCTTGCGCGCCGAGGTCGAGGCCAGTTTGCGCAAGGTCGAGCACCTGGTCAACGAGGTCAATCGCAAGTGGCCTTTTGCCCGTGACGCCGAGATCAAGTTGCCATGATGACCATGTTGCGTCGCCTATGCTTGCTGCTCACCGCCGTACTCACGGCCTGCGCGGGTGGCTCCCCGCCGCCGGACTGGCAACTCAACGCACAGGGAGCGATCGAGCGCGCGCAGGACGCCTATCTATCGGGTAACAGCGCCATCGAGGCCGTCGAATTTGCCCGCGGGCGTGCGGAAGTCGCCCGTACCGGACGCGCCGATCTTCTCGCGCGCGCCGAGTTGGTGCGGTGCGCGACCCGCGTCGCAAGCCTGGTGCTGGAGCCTTGCCAGGCCTTTGAGGCGTTGGCACAGGATGCGGCACCGGCGGAGCAGGCTTACGCGAGTTATCTGGCGGGACAGGTCACGGCGGCCCAGGTGCCGCTGCTGCCCGCGCAGCATCAGAGGCTGGCGCTGCCGGGCGCCAACGGGGCGGCCGTGGCGGCATTGGACGATCCCTTGTCGCGCCTGGTCGCGGCCGGGGTTCTGATGCGCCGCGGGGAGGCCGATCCTTTGAGCATTGCCACGGCCATCGACGCGGCGTCGTCACAGGGTTGGCGCCGTCCGCTGCTGGCCTGGCTCACCGTACAGGCCCAGCGCGCAGAGCAGGCCGGCGACCGCGAGGCGCTGGCACGCATCCGCCGGCGCATCCTGCTTGTGGGTGGCGAGGCGCCGCGCTGAGGCACCCGCCGCAGCATTTCATGGCGGCCCTGATGCGACGTTATTTCGCCTGGGCGGCAAGCACACCGGTGCTGCTGGGGGCTTTGATCTGGTCGCTGATAACCCTGCTGCTGCTGTTTCCTGCCTTGCCGCTGGACGTGCCCGTGCTCGACGTGCGCGACGGCTACAGCCATGCGGAACTGATCGCCGCAATGACCCAATACGGCGAGTCCGGTCGGCGCATCTATGCCTGGGCCAGCCCGACCATCGACACCTTGTTTCCGATTGCCTATGTGAGCCTGTTCAGCGGCATCCTGTACCGCTTTCGGCCGTTTGAACAGCTGTGGGTGGCGGCCTGGATTCCGGTGCTTGCCGGTTTCTGGGATCTGTGCGAGAACGCCCAGATCACGGCCATGCTGCTGATGTTCCCGGATGTCACCGAACGGCAGGTGGCATGGGCGTCGTTTTTCACCCATATCAAGATCGCCTACATCGGGCCGGCCTACCAGTTGCCGGCCATCGCCTTCTTGCTGATTGCGCTCTGGCAGTATCTGGCGCGCGCTCGCAAGAACCGGTGAGCGCGAGGCAGGCACACCCGTATGTGAGCTGCCCGGCATGGCCTGCGATGCGATACTGGGATGGCAGGCGTGCCCGCGTTTGGCCGGCGGAGTGCCAGTTGCTGCGGTGTGAACGTGAACGGCCTGATTGGGAGCTTACATCCGCATGTTGTCTACAAGTTTCATCATCGTGATCCTGCTGGCCGTCGCGCTGGGGATGGGCGTCGCGATCTACAACAGGCTGACCCGGTTGCGCAACGCCATCGGCAATGGCTTTGCGCAGATCGATGTGCAGCTCAAGCGCCGTTATGACCTGATTCCCAACCTGGTTGAAACCGCGCGCAAATATCTGCAGCATGAGCGCGAAACCCTGGAAGCCGTGACAAACGCCCGCAATCAGGCCCAGTCCGCCGCGGGCAAGGTGCGCGCCGATCCTGCCGGTGCGGGCCACGTCGCCGCGTTGGGCGCGGCCGAGTCGGTGCTCGGTGGTGCGCTCGGCCGGCTGATGGCGGTGGTCGAGTCCTACCCCGAACTCAAGGCCGATCGCAACATGCGCGAGTTTGCCGAGGAGCTGACGTCGACCGAAAACCGCATCGGCTTCGCGCGCCAGGCCTACAACGATGCCGTACTGGAGTACAACGATGCGGCCATGCAGTTCCCGGCCAGCGTAATTGCCGGTATGTTCTCGTTTCGCGAGGCCACGATGTTGCAGGCCACGCAATCGGCTGCCGAGCGCAGCGCGCCGCAGGTGCGGTTCTGATCCGTACGCGGCTACTGCGCCGGTCGATTCGATGATACGCAGGCCCTGAGCACCCGTGCGTTTTCGCCAGCATCAGGACCAGGCCCGCGCCGCTACCCGGCGCCTGCTGCTGCTGTTCCTGCTGACGGTGGTGCTGACGGTGGCAGCGGTCAACGGAGTGCTGGCCTTGTTGTGGAAGTTACAGGTCGGAGGGGTGCTAGGCTACCCGCGCTGGTTCTTCGAGACCAACAGCGCCGTGGCCACGGTGTTCATCCTGGGCGGCAGCTGGATCGAGTCGCTGCAACTGCGCCGCGGCGGCGCCCATGTCGCGCAGATGGTGGGCGCCGGCGAAGTGCTGGTCCCGGGCGATGCGCTCGAGCGGCGCCTGCGCAACATCGTCGAGGAAATGGCCATCGCTTCAGGCCTCAAGCCGCCGCGGGTTTTCCTGCTGCCGCGCGACGACAGCATCAATGCCTTTGCTGCGGGATGGGAGCAGCATGACAGCGTGATCGCCGTCACCCGTGGCGCCATCGAGCGGCTCACCCGCGACGAACTGCAAGGCGTGGTCGCGCATGAGTTCAGCCATATCCTGCATGGCGACGCCCGGCTCAACATGCGACTGATTGGCCATGTCTGGGGCTTGCAACTGCTGTTCATGCTGGGGCGTGACCTTTTTGACATGACGGATTCGCGCGGACGTCGCAGTGTGTTCGTATTGCTCGGGCTGGCCCTGATGGGCGTGGGCAGCATCGGCTGGCTGGCCGGGCGTTTGCTCAAGGCTGCGGTCTCGCGCCAGCGGGAGTTCCTGGCCGATGCCGCGGCCGTGCAGTTCACGCGGCTGCCCGGCGGCATTGGCGGCGCCTTGCGCAAGATCGCCGGACAGCAGTCGGCGCGGGTGCACAGTTCGCGCGCCGAGGCCATATCACACATGTTGCTCTCGTCCGATATCTTTATTCGTGGTGGCGCCTTGGCCACGCATCCGCCGCTGGCCGAACGGATCCGGCGGGTTTTCGGTCGCTCCATGCCGCCACTGCCCAGCCCGGTGCTGGCTGCACCCGAGACGGTGCCGGATGAAGCCGGCATCGGAGAGCCTTTGCCCTGGCACGATGCGCAGGCACCGGTGGCGGCCTTCGCGTCCGATGCGCACGGAGTACCGCACCGGACGACGGTATCGGGTGCTGCAGATGCGCCCGACGCCGCGTCGCCATCGTCAACGCTCGGGAAGGGGATGCCCGCAGAGTGGCTCGACGCCATGCTGCAGTGGCCCTTCCCGCCGGATCTGGCGGCAACTACGCTGGCCTTTCTTCTGCCGTCGGGTGACGCGCCGCAAATGCAAGTCTGGCGTGACCTGTTCGGGCGTCATGCGCCAGCCGGGCTCGATCGCCTGGTGCGTCAGGTGCAGGCACTCGGGCCGTCCAGCCACCTGCCGGCGTTCGAGCGGTTGCTCACACGCTGTGCTGCATTGCCGTTGGCCGATCGGCGACGGATGCGTCAGCAGGCGCATCAAATTGTGCGAGCCGATGGTCGACTCAGCCTGGTCGAGTTGTGGCGCTGCTTGCTGCTCGACCATGTGCTGGACCTGGCCCACGAAAGCGTGTTGCGCGAGACCCATGCCTTGAGCCTGTCAGCCTGTGCAGCGGCGATAGGCTCGGTCACCGGTGTGCTGGCCTGGCAACATGGCGATGCGGGTGCTGACGCGGCCGCGCTGGCGCGCAGCTGGCGCCAGGCCACCGATCTGGCGCTGGAGCTGGCGCCGCAGGCCGGCATGGACGACACGCCTCCGACTTTGGCCGCCTTGCGTGTGGCCATGCGCCAGCTGGCGCGTCTGGCACCGATGCGCCGGCCGCATCTGCTGAAAACCTGGTGTGCGCTGGTCAGCGGCGATGCCAGTGCGGCGGCGCAACCCGTATGGGACAGCTTGCGCTGCATCTGCCTGCTGATCGATACCCCGTTGCCGCCCCAGGTGCAGGCGCGTTTTCATGCGCCTGCAGCCGAGCGGGCTTGATGCAAAAATGCCCGTCAGAGGTTGCGCAGAACGCCGAGTGCAAACGGCAGGCTGGCCATGCCCAGCAGGGTGGACAAGGTGACCAGGCCGGCGGCATATGCGCCGTCGTAACCCATGCGCACCGCCAGCACGTAGCAGCTCGACGCCGTTGGCAGCGCCGAGAAGATCAACAACACGGTCTGCTGTACGTCGTCCAGGCCGATCAGCCGTCCGAGCAGCCAGGCGATGATCGGCAGACAGAAATGTCGGATCGAGAGCAAGGCCACCGAGAGGATCCGGGCGTCTTTCATGCGCCCGAACTGTAAACCTGCGCCCGCTGCCATCAGCCCCATCGCCAAGGCTGCGGCGCCGATACGTGAGGCGGTCGGCACCAGAATCTCGGGCATCGTGAAACCGGCCAGGTTGGCGATCAGTCCGGCCATGGTGGCCAGAATCAGCGGATTGCGTACCAGTTCGCGTACGAAGCCCCGCTGGGCGTGGCGCGCCATCGGCCAGACTGCACCGACGTTGAGCAGCGGCACGCACACGCCAATCAGCAAGGCAATCAGCACCGTGCCGGGACCGCCGAGCAGGCGCTCGGCCAGCGCCAGCGCAATATAGGAATTGAAGCGGAAAGCCACCTGAGCGCCCGCTGCGTGTTCGCGCCGATCGATACGGTGACCAATCCAGGGCAGGTAGGGCAGCACATAGGCCATGGCGATACCACTCAGGCACAAGCCCAAGCTGGCAAACACCAGCGCCGACGTCGCGCCCAGGTCGAGCGGGCTCCTGACGATGGAGTGGAACAGCAGGACCGGGAACAGCAGGTAGTAGGTAAGGTTCTCGATCGGTCCCCAGACGCTGCGGTTCAAGGGGGTGTAGCGGCAGACGAGAAATCCGATCAGGATCAGCGAAAAATCGGGGAACAGGAGTTGGGCGTAATTCACCGGTTGGAGCATACCAAGCGCGCGTCGCACCATCGCCCGCTGCTGTCGCCGGTGTGCGGCGCGGCGACACGCGTCAGGGCGCTGCCGTTACCATCGGTCGCCAGACGCGGCTGCGCTGGGCGTCCTGGTTGCACCAGGGCGATGTCGGCCTGTCGCACACCCTCCATCCACCCACCATGCCCGCGGCAATCCCGAACCCGACCGACCTGACACCGATCGATGCCTTCACCGATGCGGTGTGGCTGGAGCAGGGCCTGTCCAGAAACACGCTGGCCGCGTATCGGCGCGACCTCGTGTTGCTGTCGGCGTGGTTGCAGACGCAACAGGTGGCCTTGCTCGATGCGGGCGAGCTGCAGCTCAACGGCTATTTCGCGGCGCGCCATGCGCAGACCAAGGCGACCACGGCGAATCGGCGGCTGACGGTCTTCAAGCGCTTCTTTCGTTGGGCCTTGCGCGAGCATCGAATTAGCGTCGATCCGACGCTCAAGCTGCAGGCTGCGCGCCAGGCCTTGCGCGTGCCCAAGTCGCTGACCGAGGCGCAGGTCGAAGCCTTGCTGGGCGCACCCGACGTGTCGACGCTGCTGGGCGTGCGCGATCGCACGATGATCGAGCTGATGTATGCCAGTGGCCTGCGCGTGAGCGAACTGGTTGGCTTGCGCGTGCTCAATATCAGCCTGCAGGAGAATGTGCTGCGTGTGTTCGGCAAGGGAAACAAGGAGCGCCTGGTGCCTTTTGGCGAGGAAGCCAGCGCCTGGCTGGGCCGCTATCTGGAGCAGGTCCGGCCGCAGTTGCTGGGTCAGCGCCAGACCGTGGCGCTGTTTGTTACCAGCAGCGGCATCAATGCCGGCTCCGCAATGTCGCGCGTGATGTTCTGGAATATCGTCAAGAAATATGCGCGTCAGGCGGGGCTGGCGACCGCCCCGTCGCCTCACACGCTGCGCCACGCTTTTGCCACGCACCTGCTCAACCACGGCGCCGATCTGCGTGCCGTGCAGATGTTGCTGGGCCATGTCGACATATCGACCACGACGATCTACACGCACATTGCGCGCGAACGGCTCAAGTCACTGCATGCCCACCATCACCCGCGCGGGTGACGCGCAGCGCTGGTCGGTCAGTGGAGCCCCCGGCACGTTGCGCCCATGGCGCGGCACAACGGCGTTTGGCGCATCACACAACCTGGCAGTCAAGCGGACGCCTTGAGGCCGCGTAACTCGCTCAGTCTGCGCGCCAGATCTCCTGCATCGCGGCCTCGAAGTTGCGCGCGATCGTGTCCTGCTCGGGATGGCGGCCACCTTGCATGGCGACGCGGCCAGCCACGATGACTTCACCTAGGCCCGGCTCGCCCGAGCCGAAGACCAGCGCGTCCAGGTAGTGTGACGCCGGTATGCCGCGCAGCGCCGGTGCCGTGGTGTCGAGCACCAACGCGTCGGCTCTGGCGCCACGCACCAGGCCCCAGGCGGACTGCCCGCTGGCAGTGGCGCCCGCGTTCAGCGCCGCGTCGAACAGTCGCGCTGCTGTGGCGGCTTGCTGGCCGGGCATGGCCGCCACATTGCGTTTGCGATGGACCAGGCGCTGACCGTACTCGAGCCAGCGCAGTTCTTCGGGCCAGTTGCGCACGACATGGCTGTCCGATCCGATGGCCATCGGCACACCCGCCTTGAGCCAGAGCGCCAGGTCGGTCAGACCATCACCCAGGTTGCCCTCGGTGGCCGGACAGATCACGATACCGGCGCCGCTACGCGCCACAGCTTCAATCTCACGCGCCGTGGCATGGGTGGCATGCACCAGCTGCCAGCGCGTGTCGGGCGCCAGCTCTGCGCACAGATACTCGATCGGACGCCGACCGGTGGCTTGCAGACAGTCGTCGACCTCGGCGGTCTGTTCCGCCACATGGATATGGATAGGTATTGGCGCATCGCCGACCAGGCCCATCAGTTCACGGATGGCCGGCTCGCCGGCTGCGCGCAACGAGTGCACGGCGACGCCGGCATTGACGTTGGCGCGTGCGCTGGCCTGCATCGTGCGGAAAAACTCGTACACCAGGGCTGGCGACCCGGCAAAGCGGCGCTGGTCGGCACGCAACTGGGGCTGGGTGAATCCGGCGCGCTGGTACAGCACTGGCAGCAGGGTCAGGCCGATGCCGGCGTCTTGCGCGGCGTCGGCAATGGCCCAGCCCATCGTCGCCGGGTCGGCATACGCCGTGCCATCGAGGTCGTGGTGCAGGTAATGAAACTCACAGACCTGGGTATAACCGCCGCGCAGCAGCTCCACATACAGCTGCGCGGCGATCGCGCGCATCTGCTGCGGCGTGATGCGCAGGGCCACCCGGTACATGCGTTCGCGCCAGGACCAGAAGTCGTCGGACTCCGATTCGCGGCGCTCCGACAGGCCGATAAACGCACGCTGGAACGCATGGCTGTGCGCGTCGACCAGGCCCGGCAGCAGCGGTCCGGCCAGCTTGCGCGCATGGGCCGGAGCTTGCGCAACGCCGGCGGCAATGTGATCCCAGCGGCCATGGCTGTCGATGTCGAGCAATACCGACGACTGCCAGCGGCCGTCGACCCAGGCCTGCGGGGCCCACAGCGTGCGCTTGTCAGCCATGGGGTCTCCAATCGAGCATGGTCTGCACCAGCGCGCGCAGCGTCGGCTCGAGATCGGCAGAGCGCACGGGATCGAGCGCGTAGGGCGGCACTTCCTGCATGTAGGTGCTCCAGCACATCTCGAGCTGGATGGCGTGGATGCCGTTGTGCGGCTGGCCATGGTGGCGCGTGATATGGCCGCCCTTGAAGCGGCCGTCGGTGACCTGGGTGAACCGGTCCTGGCTCTGCAGCACCTGCATCAGCGCTGCGCGCAGGTCGGGGGCACTACTCGCGCCGTTGGCCGTTCCCAGGTTGAGATCAGGCAACTTGCCTTCGAACAGCCACGGCAGTGCCGACTTGATGCTGTGGCCGTCGAATAGCACGGCGTGGCCATGGTCGCTCCGGATGCGTGCCAGTTCCTGCGCCAGCGTGTCGTGGTAGGGCTGCCAGTAGGTCTGGCGACGACGCGCAATTTCGATGGCATCCGGCGCCTGGCCATCGTGATAGATGGGCTCGCCCGTGAAAAAACGGGTCGGGCACAACTCGGTGTTGTTGGCGCCGGCATACATGGGGGTGTTGTCGGGTGCGCGGTTGAGGTCGATCAGAAAACGGGAAAAGCGCGGCACGATCAGGCTGGCGCCGAGGGTTTTGGCAAACGCATACACCCGCTCGAGGTGCCAGTCGGTGTCCTCAACGTCGAGTGCGCGGGGCAGATAGCGATGCTTCTGGTCGACCGGGATGCGCGTGCCGACATGCGGGACGCTGATCAGCAGCGGTCCGGTGCCGCGGTGCAGTGTGTAGATGATGTCCGTCATGCAGTGGTGTCCTTGCCGCCGCCGACGATGCGCCGGCATGGGTTGTGGCCAAACCAGTAGGCCAGTTCGTTGGGATGCTCCAGGTCCCAGGCTGCGAAATCGGCACGCATGCCGGCGATCAGCCGGCCGCGGTCGTGCAGGCCCAGCGCCCGGGCCCCGTGGGCCGTGACACCCAGCACGGCTTCGAGCGGGGTCATGCGAAACAGCGTGCAGGCCATGTTGATCATCAGCAGCAACGACAGGCCAGGACTGGAGCCAGGATTGTGGTCGCTCGCCAACGCGATCGGCACACTGGCGGCGCGCAGGCTTGCAATCGGCGGCAGGCGGGTCTCGCGCAGGTAGTAGTAGGCTCCGGGCAGCAAAACCGCCACCGTGCCGCTGGCGCGCATGGCGGCAATGCCGTCATCGCTGAGCCACTCCAGGTGATCGCAGGACAACGCACCGAATTCGGCTGCCAGTGCCGCGCCGCCCTGGTCACTGAGTTGTTCGGCATGCAGCTTGATCGGCAGGCCAAGCGCGCGTGCGGCCTCAAACACGCGCCGGGTCTGCGCAGGGGTAAAACCGATGTTCTCGCAGAACGCGTCGACGGCGTCGATCAGGCCCTCGGCGTGCAAGGTCGGCATCCATTGGCAGACAGCATCGATGTAGTCGTCGGCCCGCCCGTCGAACTCCGGTGGCAGGGCATGGGCTGCCAGGTAGCTGGTAAACACCGATAGCGGCAACTCGCGCCCCAGTGCACGGGCAATCGACAGGCAGCGTCGCTCGTGTTCGAGGCTCAGGCCGTAGCCCGACTTGATCTCGATGCTGGTCACCCCTTCGGCGAGCAGGCACAGCGCGCGTTTGCGGGCGGACTCCAGCAACTGTTGTTCGCTGGCAGCGCGCGTGGCCGCGACGGTGGAGCGGATGCCGCCGCCAGAGCGCGCGATTTCCGCGTAGCTGGCGCCTTGCAGCCGCATTTCGAATTCGCGCGCGCGTTGTCCGCCGTAAACCAGATGGGTGTGGCAGTCGACCAGGCCCGGTGTCACCAGCGCCCCGCCCAGGTCGATCTCGACCGCGGCATGGCTACGCATCGCGGCCGGCATGTCCTTTAGTGGACCGACCCAGGCCAGCTCGCCCGATTGCACCAGCAAGGCGCCGTGCTCGACCATGCCCCAGTCGCTGTCGCTGGCCAGCGTGGCGAGCCGGGCGTTGTGCCAGAGTGTCGTCTCAGTCATGGATTCATCCCTGCGGTGTGAAGCCCAGCCACAGAGCCGTGTCTGCACTGCCGGGTTCGGGTTCGAAATGCCAGAGGCTCGCTGTTGCAGCGTCGTCCCACAGCAGGTGGTGCGCCGCAACGACCTGACGGTCTGACCCACAGTGCCAGATGCCGGCGACCGTGGTGTACAGGCCGCGCTTGGTGTGCGGCGCATCCCATGCGACACCGGCCTGTGCCAGTGTCATCTCGGAGCTGCCGCCAATGGCCATCAGGTTGAGATCTTGTGTCGGCCCGTCGATCAGCCGGCAGTCAGGCGCCTGGGCACCATCGAAATTCAGCGCCGCATCGCCAGGGCGCATCTCATGGGTGGTCGGGCCGAATTGCAAGCTGACGCCGGCGCCATGCAATACGGCGAACCAGCGCGTGACACCGGCGAACGTAGAAAAAGCCCCGTCGCGGTCGATGTCGGCATGGCTGATACGCAGTTGCCAAGGGCCGGTGGCGGGCCACACCAGCAGTTCACGGGTCTGTCCGCCGCCATTGCGCCAGGCTTGTGGCGCCACCGAAGGTACATCGATCAGGTGCAGGGTCATGGGGTTATTGCAATGCGAAATTGGGTTCTGTCTGGCACGTGGCAGTCGGGTCGCTCACGGTGTGAACTGACCCTCAAGACGGTAGAGCGCGCCCGGATGCACCAGGCGCGCCAAGGTGATCGGCACATTGCGGTTGACCGTGCGCCGCACGATGATCAGGCAAGGCTCGCGCCTGCCGATGCCCAGCAGCCGGGCCTCCTGCGGTGTGGCGTTGCCGGACTCGATGGCGTATTGCGCCTCCCACAGCGGCGCGACATCGAGCAGGTAATGGGTGGGCGTGATGCGGGTGAAGTCGGTCCGCAGGTAATCGGGTGCGCAGGCCGGATTGACATACCGGTCTTCGCACTGCAATGGCACGTCGTTCTCGTGGTGCACGATCAGCGTGTGATACACCGGCGCGCCGACGGCCAACCCCAGCTTGGGTGCCAGTTTGGCGCCGCAGGCCTCTTCGCGCGCCAGGTGGACGACGGCATGGTGGCGATGGCCACGTGCGACGATCTCGTTGTGCAGGTCGCGGATCGTCAATGACGACGAGACCGGCGCGAGATGGGAGGCGTAGGTGCCCAGACCCTGAACGCGGTGAACCAGGCCTTCCGATTGCAGTTCGCGCAAGGCCCGCGTGACGGTCATGCGGCTGACACCGAATTGCGCCACCAGTTCGGACTCGGACGGCATCAGGGCGTTGGGCAGCCAGCGGCCGCTGGACAACTCCTGTTTGAGGAACTCCTTGACCCGGGCATATGGCGCACGGGCGCTTCGGTTCTCAAGGGTGCCGGACGCGGCTTTCGATGGCATGGCAGTTTTCGTGGCCCCGGAAATATGTCTTGCGAGAATCATAGTTGCATAGACTTGTCTAGTCAAGTAAACTGGGCCGCATTCGACGTTGCATCTACCTCTGTTCAAGGAGCTTTTCATGTCCGACCTGTCCCCGTTGCACCACACCGCCAAGGCCCGCCCCGTGCGCGCACCGCGCGGCACCCAACTGCACTGCAAGAACTGGCTGATTGAGGCCGCCTACCGCATGGTGCAGAACAACCTGGATCCCGAAGTGGCCGAGAATCCGGACGCGTTGGTTGTGTACGGCGGCATCGGCAAGGCGGCGCGCAACTGGGACTGTTTCGAGGCTATTCTTGAAAGCCTGCGCAAGCTCGGTGAAGACGAGACGCTGCTGGTGCAATCGGGCAAGCCGGTCGGCGTGTTTCGTACCCATGTGGACGCGCCACGCGTGCTGATCGCCAACTCCAATCTGGTGCCGAAGTGGGCCACCTGGGAGCATTTTCATGAGCTCGACCGCAAGGGCTTGATGATGTACGGCCAGATGACAGCCGGTTCGTGGATCTACATTGGCAGCCAGGGTATCGTGCAGGGCACGTATGAGACCTTTGTCGAAGCCGGCCGTCAGCACTACAACGGCGACCTGGCAGGACGCTGGATCCTGACCGCCGGCCTGGGCGGCATGGGTGGCGCGCAGCCGCTGGCGGCCAGCTTTGCCGGCGCCAGTTCGCTCAACATCGAATGCCAGCAGTCGCGCATCGATTTCCGCATCAAAACCCGTTACCTGGACGAGCAGGCGACCGACATCGATGACGCGCTGGCCCGGCTGGCACGGTATCGCGACGAAAAAAAGCCGGTGTCCATCGGACTGCTGGGCAATGCCGCCGACATCCTGCCCGAACTGGTGCGCCGCGCCCGCGCCGGTGGCCTGCGTCCGGATCTGGTGACCGACCAGACCTCGGCGCACGACCTGGTCAATGGCTATTTGCCATCGGGCTGGAGCGTCGAGCGCTGGCGTGCCGCCCAGATCGACGATAGCCAGCATGCACCGCTGCGCAAGGCCGCTGCGGCCAGTTGCGCGGTCCAGGTGCAGGCCCTGCTTGACTTCCAGGCCATGGGCATTCCCACGGTCGACTACGGCAACAACATCCGGCAGGTGGCGTTTGACGAGGGCGTGGACAAGGCCTTTGACATCCCCGGTTTCGTTCCGGCCTACGTGCGGCCGCTGTTCTGCCGTGGCGTAGGCCCGTTCCGCTGGGTCGCGTTGTCGGGAGACCCGGAAGACATCCGCAAGACCGATGCCAAGATGAAGGAGCTGTTTCCCGAAGACGCCCATCTGCATCGCTGGCTGGACATGGCTTCCGAGCGCATTGCATTCCAGGGACTGCCGGCGCGCATCTGCTGGATCGGGCTGGGCGATCGCCACCGCGCCGGCCTGGCGTTCAATGAGATGGTGCGCTCGGGTGAGCTCAAGGCGCCAATCGTGATCGGGCGCGATCATCTGGACAGCGGCTCGGTGGCATCGCCCAACCGTGAGACCGAATCCATGCGCGACGGTTCCGATGCGGTGTCCGACTGGCCGCTGCTCAACGCCTTGCTCAACACCGCCGGCGGTGCGACCTGGGTGTCGCTGCACCACGGCGGCGGCGTGGGCATGGGGTATTCGCAGCATTCCGGTGTGGTCATCGTCTGCGATGGCACCGACGCAGCAGCCCGGCGCATCGAGCGTGTGTTGTGGAACGACCCGGGTACCGGCGTGATGCGCCATGCCGATGCGGGCTATGAGGAGGCTGCCGCCTGCGCGCGCGAGCAAGGCCTGAATCTGCCGATGCTGGGGAAATGACATGCTGATCGAACCCGGAAACCTGACGCTGGACCAGATTCAGCGCATCCACCAGGGCACGGAGCCGCTGCAACTGTCGGACGATTGCCGACCCGGCATCCGCGCCAGTGCCCAGGTGGTCCGTGCGGCGGCCGAAGGCGATGCGCCGGTATACGGCGTCAACACCGGCTTCGGCAAGCTGGCGAATCAGCGCATCAGCAAGTCGGACCTGGCCACGCTGCAACTCAATCTGATCCGTTCGCACAGTGTGGGTGTGGGCGAGCCGCTGTCACCGCCGGTCGTGCGCCTGATGCTGGCGCTCAAGGCTGCGAGCCTGGCGCGTGGCTATTCGGGCGTGCGCGAGGAGGTGATCGACACCATCCTGGCCGTTGCCAATGCCGGTCTGGTGCCCTGGGTGCCGGCGCGCGGGTCGGTCGGTGCGTCGGGCGATCTTGCGCCGCTGGCGCACATGACACTGGCGCTGATCGGCGAGGGATCCATGTGGCAGGACGGCCAGCAGGTTCCGGCGCTGGCGGCCTTGCAGCGCGCCGGCATCGCGCCTTTGATACTGGGCCCGAAGGAAGGGCTGGCCCTGATCAACGGCACGCAGACCTCGACTGCGCTGGCCTTGCACGGCCTGCTCGCGTTCGAGCCGGTGCTCGAGGCGGCGCTGGTGATCGGTGCGTTGACGGTGGATGCTGCGCGCGGCAGCGACGGCCCGTTCGATCCGCGCATCCACGCCTTGCGCGGTCAGCCCGGGCAGATCGACGTGGCACAGTACTACCGCAGCCTGCTGGCGGGCAGCGAAATCCGCCATTCGCACCTGGACGGAGACGACCGGGTGCAGGATCCGTACAGCCTGCGTTGCCAGCCGCAAGTGGTGGGCGCCTGCCTGGATACGATGCGCCATGCGGCGCTGGTGCTGGTGCGCGAGGCCAACGCCGTGACCGACAACCCGCTGGTGTTCGCCCAGGACGGGGCCATGGTTTCGGGTGGCAACTTCCATGCCGAACCGGTGGCATTGGCGGCCGATGCGATGGCACTGGCCATTGCCGAGGTGGGGGCGATCGCCGAGCGCCGCATCGCGATGCTGATCGACAGCGGCGTGTCACGCCTGCCACCGTTTCTGACCGCGGACGCGGGGCTGAACAGCGGCTTCATGATCGCCCATGTCACGGCGGCTGCCTTGGCATCCGAGAACAAGTCGCTGGCGCATCCGGCCAGTGTCGACAGCCTGCCCACCAGCGCCAACCAGGAAGACCATGTGTCGATGGCCACGTTCGCGGCGCGGCGCCTGCAGGACATGATCTGCAACACGGCGCATATTCTGGCCATCGAATGGCTGGCTGCGGCCCAGGGCATCGAGTTCCTGCGCCCGCTGCGCAGTTCGCCGGCGCTGGAGCAGGCCCATGCATTGTTGCGCGAGCAGGTGCCGGCGCTGGGTCAGGACCGGTACCTGGCGCCGGACATCGCGCATGCCCATGCCCTGGTGCGCAGCGGTTCCCTGTCGACGATTCTTCGCACGTTGTCGGACCTGCCTGCCTTGTGGGTCGCGGTCTGACGGCGGGCGTACGGAGCCTGATCCTGCCGCGCGCCAGACAGCATCAGTCGTCAGCCAGCGCAGCCTCGATATCGAAGCGCTGTTCGATCAGCCGGGCATCGTCGAAATGCCGCCGCCCGACAAATGCGGTGGCATGCCGTCCCCACTGGCGCATGGCGCCCGCGCGCGCAATGCCCATCGGCCAGAACAGCCAGGACTCGAGTCGGTCGGTACCAGGCGTGAATCCTTGCGCGTCGAACACGCTGCGGTAGCGGCCGTTAGGTAGTGCCAGTGAACGCAGTTCGTCGTAGTCACGCCAGTGGTGCGTCGCGTCGGCGCCTGTCGGGGCATGGGCGCCGCGCACGTCCAGGCCCTCGAGGTAGTGGGTTGCGGCGGCCAAGCGCAGCACCATGCGTTCGCCGCTGGCCAGCGTGGGGGCCGCACGCGGACTGAAGGCCCATTCGCCTGGCGCATCGGCGGGTGCCGCGCGCGCAGCGACCCCACGCACTGGAAAGAACATGTGGTAGCAGCCACAGGGGTGCATGCTGTCGTAGACCAAGGGCCTTCCATCGGGCGACAGGGTGACCCGCCATACCAGGCCGTCGACCCGGCCGGCCTGCAGGTCGATGGGAGAGGCCGTGGGCGTGCGCGCCCCGAACCACATGGTGTAGACCAATTGCAACAGGCTGCGTTCGCCCAGCCGGGTGTGGGCGATCTGGCGGTAGACCACCGGCCGATGGATGTCGACGACCGGTGTGGCTTGCCCGTTGTGTTGCGCCCCGTCGTCCCAGGTCAGGGCGCCGGGCAGGTCGTCAGTACTGGCGACGCCGATCTCCCAGATCGGCGCGAAGTGCCGCAGCAGCAGCTCGCGCTGGCCAGCGCTTGGCATTGGAACGTCCAAGGCGTTGTCCGACGCAGCGTGCATGATGGCGCGTATGTCATTTGCCTGGAGCGCCGGCCATGCTGCGTCGGCCACCGGTGTCAGGTGCAGCCGTGGCTGACTCGGCGCCGTCGTGACGGTGGCGGCGAAGCGCCGGAGCATGTCGGTCTCGATTTTGCGCACGCCGGCCAGAAAGGGGATGCGTGCGAGCGGATACAGGCCTGCCACGCGATAGGCGTTGACGTAGTCGTCCGGCACCACCAGGTTTTCGCGCAGGCGCTCAATCTGCCAAGCGGTGGCGAGATCGGTCGCAGCCAGGCGCGCGCCGCAATCTTGTGTGAATTGCGCCAACGCGGCGGAGTCGGAAGCCAGCTCGAACGGGCGCGCCAGTGTCTGCCGGGCCGCCAACGGCAGGTTGGCCAGCTCATGTCGCCGTGCCTGGTCGTCGAGCGTGCGCAGGCGTTCGATCCATGCGGCATGCGCAGCAGGAACGATCGCTGCGCCGCTGGCTTGCGGCAGCAGCCGGTCGCTCAGTGAGGCAGTGAAGCGGTCAATCCGCAGATAGGGGAAACCCGTCACGGGCCTCGGGCCGGAGTCGCGTGCACCTGCCGCATCGATCTGTGCATCGAGGCTGCGGTACCAGGTCTGGCAAGTCTGCTGCGCGGTGGGCACCGCGCTGACGATCGCAGATGGCGGCGCCACGGCGCAACCAGCCGACAGCAGCAAGGCGGCGCAGACCAGCAGCGCGGCCGCGCGGGTCACCGGCCGCGTTGGCGCGGGAAGCGCCAAGGTCGCGCTCATCGGTCGTGGGCCCGCGGCTCCAGCGCGGGTGCACGGGTTCCGGCGCGGCGCTCGATCTCCTGCTCCATGCCGACGAACTGATCGCGGATCGACAGACGGACCAGTGCAGTCTCGATCAGCGGGGGAAGGTCGGCGTCCGGTGAGATCGATCCGATCCAGCGCAGCAACACCCTGCCATCGGTTTGTGGTCGGGCCTCATATCGGCCATACAGATGCCGGATCGATCCCGACACACGGCGCACTTCGACCACATGAGGCGGTCGCTCGGTCGATTCCACCGTGACCGCGATCGGCACGGTCAGGAACAGGAAGCGCGCACTACCGGTTTGCGCCACCAGCACCTGTGCGCCGCTGCGCGAGATGATGCGGCTGGTTTCAAGGCCCGGAATGAACTCGGGCAGACGTTCGTAGTCGGTCAGCGTGCGCCACACCACGTCCATGGGCGCTTGCAACAGGGCCCGGGCCTGCACATCGACCAGTCCGCCATTGCGTTCGGCTTGCACGTCGACGTCATTGCGGTCCGGTTGTGCCGCCACCGGCATCGCCAGCGCAAGCGACACGATCGTGCAAACGAAAAGCCACGCGCAGCGCAAGGCCGCGGCGGGCCATTGGTAGTGGTTAAGGGCAGGGTGGTTGCATCGCATAGGGTCTGCATCCAGTGTAAAACCGGGCGACTGATTGCGTCGACCCTTGGTGCAAATCGGCGAACGGGTCTGGATGTCCGACCACAGGCGCAGGCGCCTGCTCTAGCCCTGGTGGCCGAGTAGCAGGTATTCCATCAAGGCCTTCTGTGCATGCATGCGGTTCTCGGCTTCGTCCCAGACCACGGATTGCGGGCCGTCGATCACGTCGGCGTCGACCTCTTCGCCGCGGTGGGCCGGCAGGCAGTGCATGAACAAGGCCTCCTTGTGCGCGGCGCGCATCATGTCGGCGTCGACGCGCCAGTCGGCAAATACCTTGCGCCGGGTTTCATTCTCGGCCTCGAAACCCATGCTGGTCCAGACGTCGGTGGTCACCAGATCGGCGCCGGCGCAGGCCTGCATCGGGTCCTTGAACACCTTGTAGCTGCTGCTCGAACGGATGCCGGCGATCGACTGGTCGATCTCATAGCCGCTCGGCGTGCTCACATGCACCTTGAAACCCAGAATCTCGCTGGCTTGCAGCCAGCTGTTGGCCATGTTGTTGCCGTCGCCGACCCAGGCGACGGTCTTGCCGGCGATCGAGCCGCGGTGCTCGATGTAGGTGAAGATGTCGGCCAGGATCTGGCAGGGATGGAACTCGTTGGTCAGCCCGTTGATGACCGGAACACGTGAATGCTCGGCGAAGCGCTCGATCTTGGTCTGCTCGAAGGTGCGGATCATGACCAGGTCGACCATGCGGCTGATCACCCTTGCGCTGTCCTCGATCGGTTCGGCGCGACCGAGCTGGCTATCGCCAGTGGTCAGGTGCACGACGCTGCCGCCGAGTTGGTACATACCGGCCTCGAAGCTGACACGCGTGCGGGTGGATGCCTTCTCGAAAATAAGCGCCAGCGTACGGTCGCTCATCGTATGGTGCCTCTCGTAGGCCTTGAACTTGCGCTTGATCAGCGCCGCGCGTTCGAACAGGTAGGCGTATTCGGCGGCGTCCAGATCCGAGAACTGCAGATAGTGTTTCATGATGCTTGGCCGGCCAGTAGAGTCTTGATCAAGGGGCACAAGATGGCAATGACTTCGTCTGCCTCGGCAGTGTTCATGATCAGTGGGGGCAGCAGACGCACCACGGAATCGGCTGTTACGCTGATCAACAGACCGTTGTCGGCACATTGACCGACCAGCGCGCCACAGGCGCGGTCGAGTTCAACGCCGATCATCAGGCCCTGGCCGCGAATCTCCTTGACCGCACCGCTGCGCAGTTCGCCGGCCAATTCACGGGTCAGTGCGGCGCGCAGGTGATCGCCCACGCGGGTGGCATTGTCCAGTAAACCATCCTCGCGCATGATGCGCAGCGTCTCGACGCCAGCGCGCATCGCCAGCGGGTTGCCGCCGAAGGTCGTGCCGTGGTTACCGGGGCCGAACAAGGTTGACGCCTTGGGACCCGCCACCACGGCGCCGATCGGAACACCCGATCCCAGGCCCTTGGCCAATGGCATGACATCGGGGCGGATGCCAGCCCATTGGTGGGCAAACCACTTGCCGGTGCGGCCCATGCCGCATTGCACTTCGTCGATCATCAGCAACCAGTCACGTTCGTCGCAAAGGCTGCGTACCTGGCGCAGGTATTCGGCCTGCATCGGACGGATGCCGCCCTCGCCCTGAATCGCCTCGAAGAACACAGCTACCACGTCCGGGTTGCCATGCGTGGCCTTGCGCAGCGCGTCCATGTCGTTGAGCGGGATGCGGATGAAGCCCTCAACCAGCGGACCAAAGCCGGCCTGGATCTTGGGATTGCCGGTGGCGCTGAGTGTGGCGATGCTGCGGCCATGGAAGGCGTTCTCATACACGACGATCTGCGGCCGGGTGATGCCCTTGTTGTGGCCGAACTTGCGCGCCAGCTTGATCGCCGCCTCGTTGGCCTCCAGCCCGGTCGAGCAGAAGAACACGTTGTCCATGCCCGACATTTCCACCAGTTGCGCGGCCAGCGTTTCCTGCAGCGGCACATGGTAGTAGTTCGAGGTATGGATCAGTTTGGACAACTGGTCCTGCAGCGCAGGCACCAATTTGGGGTGGTTGTGGCCCAGCGTATTGACCGCGATGCCGGCCAGCGCGTCCAGATAGCGGCGGCCGTTGACATCCCATACCTCGCAGCCTTGTCCGTGCGACAAGGCGATGGGCACGCGGCCATAGGTGTTCATGACATGGGGCGATGCGGCTGCAATTTCGGGCTTGGTGGCGGCGTTCATGGTGTTCCGTTCAAAGCAAAGCGGCCTCTTGGGCCGTCGTGTCACCATTCTATGGCCATGCCTTGGCATGATTGCTGCACGTTGCGCATCACTGTGCTGCCTGCCAGGTGCAGGACCGCGTGACCCGCGAATTCGGATGACTGCGGCCTGTTAGCGTCATGGCAGTATCATTCGGCGCCTTCTGTTCGGCGCCATTTCTTTGTAATTTCGATGCAAGCCCTAGACGCCAATGAATTCCTGATCGTGGGCATGACCCTCGAAGGCAAAACGTTTCGTCCATCGGACTGGTCGGAGCGTCTGGCCGGTGTCATGAGCCAGTTCCGTCCCGGTGGCCCGCAACCGGGTAGCCACCTGGGCTACTCGCCCTGGTGCCATCCGGTGGTGCGCGATGGGGTCAAGTGCGTGGTGGTGCACAACGATCTGCGCGAGCACGACGTGCTGGCTTGGGACTTCTGCGTCAATTTCGCACGCGACAACAATCTGCAGGTCGAACATGGGCGACAGGCGCTGCGTTGCTGACGGAGAGCCGCAAGGGCCGGACACAAAAAAACCGCCCTCGGGCGGTTTTTTTGTCTTTGCTGGCAGCGCACCCGTTGCAAACGGCGGAGGGCTGAACGGTCGGTTCAGATCTCCGTGCGATCGGTCTGAGTGATCAGTCCGGGTGTCAGGCTGCGGCCGGGGCGGCGAGCGCCAGGGCCTTGACCTTGGTAGACAGGCGGCTCTTGTCGCGAGCGGCCTTGTTCTTGTGGAAGATGCCCTTGTCGGCGACGGAGTCGACAACAGCCTGCATTTTCGCGAACAGTTCGGTCGCCTTGGTCTTGTCGCCGGCGATAACCGCCTTTTCGACATTCTTGACGGCGCTGCGATACTGCGAACGCAGCGAGGTGTTCGCAGCGTTGATCTTGACGTCCTGGCGGACGCGTTTACGGCCCGACGCCAGGCGCGGGTTCTTTTTCTTGGGTTTGGTAGATGCCATGGATTAATTTCCTTGTGTCTGAGGATGTTGCCAGCAAAGCCCGCCATTGTAGCAGCGGCGTTTTATCGGGGCCCGCCTGACCCGACAGGCCGCCTGTCGGCCCGGCTACACTCGCTGCCGTGAGCCTCTTCAAAGCCGCCTCGACCGTATCCCTGCTGACCCTGGCCTCACGTGTCACGGGCATGGTGCGCGACCTGCTGATGGCCTCCATTTTCGGCGCCAGCGCCATGACCGATGCGTTTAACGTCGCGTTTCGCCTGCCCAACATGTTTCGTCGCCTGTTCGGCGAAGGGGCTTTCAGCCAGGCCTTCGTGCCGGTGCTGGGTGCGACCAAGGGCGAGCAAGGCGAGGAGGCGACCCGGCAGTTGATCGACCGGGTGGCAACCATGCTCAGCATCGTGCTGACCGTGACCTGCGTGATCGGCGTCGTGGCCGCGCCGGTGCTGGTCTGGGTGATGGCCAGCGGCTTGCAGCAGAACCCGCGCGGCTTCGATGCCGCCGTGGTGATGTCACGCTGGATGTTCCCCTACATCGGTTTCATGTCGCTGGTGGCACTCGGTGCCGGCATTCTGAACACCTGGAAACGGTTTGCCATTCCGGCCTTCACGCCGGTATTGCTCAATCTGGCGATGATTGCTGCGATTTGGCTGGCGGCGCCCTGGTTCGGCAGCATCGGCATCGAGCCGATCTATGCATTGGTGATCGGTGTCCTGGGCGGTGGCGTACTGCAGCTGGGTCTGCAGATGTTTGCGCTGCGCCGGCTCGGACTGCTGCCGCGCGTGTCCTGGCGCTGGCATGCGATCAAGACCGCCTGGGCCGACACCGGCACCCGGCGTATTGCCACCTTGATGGGGCCGGCGCTGCTGGGCGTGGGCGTGGCGCACCTGTCGGCCATCATCAATCTGCAGATTGCCTCCTACCTGACGCCGGGCAGCGTGAGCTGGATGACTTATGCCGAACGGCTGATGGAGTTCCCCACCGCCATGCTCGGCGTGGCGCTCGGTGTCGTGCTGACGCCGCAGCTGGTGGCGGCCAATGCCGCCAAGGATGGCCAGCGCTATTCCGACATGCTCGACTGGGGCCTGCGCCTGGTGGTGCTGTTGTCCTTGCCGTGCACCGTGGCCTTGCTGGTGTTTGCCGAGCCACTGGTGGCCACGCTCTACCATCGCGGCGCGTTCTCGGTGCAGGACGTGCAGCAGACCACACGGGCCTTGATGGGTTACGGCGCCGGCCTGATCGGCATCGTGGCGATCAAGGTCCTGGCGCCCGGTTTTTACGCCAGCCAGGACATCCGCACGCCGGTGCGTATTGCCATCATGGTGCTGGTCATCACCCAGCTGTTCAATCTGGCCCTGGTGCCCATGTTCGCGCATGCGGGCCTGACGCTGGCCATCGGCCTGGGTGCCCTGGTCAATGCCGGCGCCCTGTTGTGGGGCTTGATCCGGCGCGGTCGCTACATGCCGTCGGCGGGATGGATGGTGTTCTTCTTCCAGGTCATTGCGGCGACGGCCTTGTTGGCGATCTTCCTGATCTGGTCCACGCGAACCCTGCCCTGGATCGACCCCGCGGTGCACGACCTGCAACGCGTGGGCATGCTGGCGCTGGTCATGGTGGCATCGGCGCTGATCTATTTTCTGGCCTTGTGGGGCGCTGGACTCAAGCTGCGCCAGTTCGTACGGTTTTGAGCAATCCCCACCCGCCAGCGCTGTTGCTGGCGGGTCGATTTGGCGGCGTCGCGGTTCGGCGTCAAAATGTTGCCATGGTGGCTTGAACGGCCGCCTTGGCGAAAATCAGGAGACGCGTTCGATGCAATTGTCCTACTCGGTGCCTACGCCGCTGGAGTATTTCGAGTCGCTGGTGCAGAGCGACGCCGAGTTTCCATTGCTGGAGGCGGTGGCCAGCCTGGCCCAGGACGAGTACCCCGATCTGGACGTGCAACAGGTGCTGGACGAAGTCGACCAGTTGCTGGCCCGGCTGAAGCGCGGTGTGCCGGCCGATGCCGTTCCGCTGCAGCGCTTGCGGGCGATCAATCAGTTCTTCTTTCGCGACCTGAGCTTTCGCCCCAACGTCAACAACTACTACGATCCGGACAATAGCTACATCCATGTGGTGTTGCGCACCCGCTGTGCGATTCCGATCTCTGCTGCCGTGTTGTGGCTGGAGCTGGCGCAGGGCATGGGCCTGTCGGCGCGCGGCGTTGGATTTCCCGGTCACTTCATGGTCAAGGTGAACCTGCCCAAGGGCCAGATCGTCATCGACCCGCTCGACGGCCAGTCGCTGAGCCGTGAACAACTGGCCGAGCGGCTCGAACCCTATCGGCGCAGCAGCGGGCTGGTCGACGAATTCGAGATGCCACTGGGTTTGTATTTGCAGGCTTCGCCCCCGCGCGAGATCGTCGCGCGCATGTTGCGCAACCTCAAGGAGATCCACCGCGCGCAAGAGAACTGGACGCGCATGGTGGCCGTGCAGGATCGGCTGGTTGTGTTGTTGCCTCAGGCTTGGTCGGAATACCGGGATCGTGGCCTGGCACATGCCGAACTGGGCCATACCGCGCAGGCAGTGTCGGATCTGGAAGCCTATCTGGCGCATGTGGAAGAGGGCCTGGACATCGATGCCATCGCGGCCCGGGTGTCCGAGCTGCGTCGCGCGCCCAGCCGCTGAAACGGATCAATCAGGGTTGCGTGTGCCGGTAGCGAAGGCTGCGCGGGGCGCCGCGCGTCTCAGACGAGCTCGACCGCAGACCCGTTGCCCAGCGGCGCGATTGTGCCGATCACATGCACGGACTCGCCAAACCCGCGCAACGTCTGCGCTGTCGCCTCGGCGTGCGCAGCATCGACCACCACCACCATGCCGATGCCGTTGTTGAAGGTGCGATTCATCTCGTGGTCGCTGATCGCGGCGGTCTGTTGCAGCCACGCGAACAGCTCCGAACGCGGCCAGCTGCCCTTTTTCAGATGCGCGGCCATACCCTCGGGCAGCACGCGCGGAATGTTCTCGAGCAGGCCGCCGCCAGTGATATGCGCCAGCGCCTTGATCGGGTGGGCCGCCATGGCGGCGAGCACCGACTTAACATACAGCCGGGTCGGGGTCATCAATGCGGTGCGGAAGTCCTGTCCGTCCAGCGTGGCAGGCAGGCGACTGTCATCGCGGTCGGCCCCGGTGCCGGCCACGCGCTCGATGCACTTGCGCACCAGGCTGAAACCGTTGGAGTGCACACCGCTGCTGGCCAGGCCGAGCACGACATCACCCGGGGCGACATCCTTGCCGGTCAGGATGGCCGACTTTTCCACCACCCCCACGGCAAAGCCGGCCAGATCGTATTCGCCGGTCGGATACATGCCCGGCATCTCGGCCGTCTCGCCGCCGATCAGCGCGCAGCCCGACAACTCGCAACCCTTGGCGATGCCGCCGACCACGGTGGCAGCCGTGTCCACGTCAAGCTTGCCGCAGGCGAAGTAGTCCAGGAAGAACAGCGGTTCGGCTCCTTGCACCAGTACGTCGTTGACGCTCATGGCGACCAGGTCGATGCCCACCGTGTCGTGCATGTTCCACTCAAAGGCCAGTTTGAGTTTGGTGCCGACCCCGTCGGTGCCGCTGACCAGCACCGGCTCGCGGTAACGTTTGGGCACCTCGAACAAGGCGCCGAAACCGCCAATGCCGGCCAGTACGCCGTCACGCATGGTCTTGCGTGCGAGGGGCTTGATGCGTTCGACCAGGGCGTCCCCGGCATCGATGTCGACACCGGCGTCCTTGTAGGACAGGGCGGAGGAGGGGGTGGCTTTGGTCATGGCTTTGGTGCTGGGACTGCCGCGGCGATGGCGGCAACAAGAGGTCGCGGCGGACCCCGATAGAATTTGGCCAGATTCTAAGGGTTCGCACCCATCCCGCTATATGCAATTCACCGCAACCCAGAAGTCCGCCGCCGCCTGGGCCGCGATTGCTGCGTTCATCGTCTTCAGTCTTTGGTTGCTCGGACCGGTCCTCACGCCGTTTGTCGTCGCCGCCGTGTTCGCCTATGCGTTGACGCCGCTGGTCAATCGGCTCGATCGCAAGCAGGGGGGCAAATTGCCGCGGATGCTGGCAGTGCTGCTGGTGCAATTCCTGCTGTTTGTCGTGTTGCTGAGCGTGGCTTTGCTGATCGTGCCCATTTTGGCCAAGGAATTGCCGCTGATGCGCGAACAGGTGCCGGTGCTGTTCGATCGGTTCAATGTGGCGATCAAACCGCTGTTAGAGCGCTTTGGCGTCAGCCTGTCGCTGGACGTGGCCAATATCAAGGCCTTTGTGCTCAAGTACCTCAATGCCAATTTCGAGGATGCTTTTGCGCAGATGATGGCATCCCTCAAGCTCGGCGGCAGCGTGGCGTTTGCCATCATCGGCAACGCGGTGCTGATACCGGTGGCCCTGTTCTACCTGCTGATGGACTGGGACCGGTTCATTGCGTCCGTGCAGCAGCTGGTGCCGCCGCGTGTGCGCGCTTCGTTCGACAGTTTCACGAACGAGGCCGACCTGGTTTTGGGCCAGTATCTGCGCGGCCAGCTGCTCGTGATGCTGATCCTGGCGGCGTTCTACAGCATCGGCCTGGCGCTGTTCGGCCTCGACCTGGCCTTGCCTATCGGTGTCTTCACCGGCCTTGCCGTATTCGTACCGTACCTCGGTTTCGGCCTGGGCCTGATCATGGCCACGCTGGCCGGGGTGCTGGAGTTTGCCGCCGATGCCGGGCCGGCCAAGGCCATCCTGATGGTCGCCGTCGTGTATGGACTGGGCCAGATGATCGAGAGCCTGTACCTCACCCCCAAGTTGCTGGGCGAGCGCATCGGCCTTCATCCCTTGGCCGTGATTTTTGCCTTGCTGGCATTCGGGCAGTTGCTCGGTTTTGTCGGTGTGTTGATCGCCTTGCCCGCCAGCGCCGTCCTGCTGGTGGCCATCCGCCGCGCCTGGAAAACCTATTTGACAAGCGACCTGTACCACGGTGACCGTCCGGCATGAAGCAGATCGCGCTCGATATCGGACTGACCACCGGTCCGACGCTGCAAAATTTCTATCCGGGCCCCAACCAGCTGGCGCATGCGCATCTGGCCCTGTGGCTGGGGCGGGGCGACAGCCATGCGCCCCGTTCGCCGGTTCCAACCTATCTTTGGGGCGGCAACGGCAGCGGCAAGACGCACCTGCTCAAGGCTGTGCGCGAAGCCTTGCGTGAACATGGTGCGCAAGTGGGGTGGATGGATGCGCAGGGTCCGGATCCGGGTGCATTTTCCGAGAACTGGGCGGTGGTGCTGCTTGACGATGTCCACCTGTTCACCGCCGTCCAGCAGCACGCCGCGTTCAACTGGTTCATCAATGCCCAGACCCATCAGCGCAGCGTGATTGCCACCGGCGACCAGCCGCCGGCCGGACTGAAGCTGCGCGATGACCTGCGTACCCGGCTCGGCTGGGGCCATGTGTTCGGTCTCAAGGTGCTCAGCGAGCCCGAACGGCGCGCCGTGCTGCGCCAGGCGGCCGATGCCCGCGGCGTGTTCCTGGGCGACGAGGTGATGGACTTCATGCTGACACGCTTCAGCCGCGACCTGGCCAGCCTGATGGAACTGCTCGATTTGATCGACGCCTATGCCCTGCGCACGCAACGCGCCATCACGGTGCCGATGATTCGCGCCATGATGGACGAATCCTGACTTGCCGCCCATGCCCACCGATTCCTCCCCACGCGCAGCGCGCGAACCTGGCCGCATCCGCGTGGCCCTGTTCGACCTGGACCACACCCTGCTGCCGATCGATTCGGACTATGAGTGGGGCGTCTTCACCACCACCATCGGCTGGACCGATCCGGTCGAATTTGCCCGGCGCAACGATGCGTTCTTTGCCCAGTACCAGGCCGGAACACTCGACATCCATGACTATGTGCGGTTTGCCACCGAGGCGGTGCGCCTGCGGGGGGCCCAGGCCGCGATGGCGGCACATGCACAGTTCATGCAGCGTGTCATATGCCCGGCGATCCGGCCGCAGGCGCTGGAGTTGGTGCGCGCGCACCAGGCTTGTGATGACCATGTGGCCATCATCACGGCGACCAACGAATTCGTGACCCGGCCGATCGCCGAGGCCTTTGGCGTACAGGACCTCATCGCCGTCGAACTGGCGCGCGACGATGCGCCCGGCGGTTCGGGCTGGATCACCGGGGCCATCACCGGTGTCCCGTCGGCGCGCGAAGGCAAGGTCGTGCGGTTCGAGCAGTGGCTGCAGCAACGCGCACTGACACGCGGCGATGTTCACGTCACTTTTTATTCAGATTCCACCAACGATCTCCCGCTGCTCGAGCGTGCCGACGCTGCGGTGGCCACCAATCCCGATGCCCGACTGCGGGCGATCGCCACTGCGCGCGGATGGCGCATACTGGACCTGTTCCGCGAACCACAATGATCAAGAAACTCATCGACAAACTACTCGGCAAGAAGCCGGCTGCTGCCACCGGAAAACCCGACTTCGGCAAGCGGCGCGACGTTCCGGCCAGCGAGCACCATATCAACCCCGCGCTGGTAGACGAGCGGGCGCTGAATGTGGTGCACACCCTCAAGCAGGCCGGGTACGAGGCCTACATCGTCGGCGGCGCCGTGCGCGACCTGCTGGTCGGCCTGCGCCCCAAGGACTTCGATGTGGCAACCAATGCCACGCCCGAGCAGGTGAAATCGCTGTTCCGGCGTGCCTTCATCATCGGGCGGCGTTTTCGCATCGTCCACGTGGTGTATGGGCGCGGGCGTGAACACGAGGTGATCGAGGTATCGACCTTCCGTGCCTACCTGGACAACGCCACAGCGGGCCAGGTCGGTGGCAACGAGCGCACCAGCCGGCAAGAGCTGGCCGGCATGACCCATGCCGTCGATGCCAGCGGCCGGGTGCTGCGCGACAACGTCTGGGGACCACAGGAGCAGGACGCGGTACGGCGGGATTTCACCATCAACGCCATGTATTACGACCCCGAGACGCAGATCGTGGTCGACTACCACGGTGGCATCGGGGACTCGGGCAAGCGCATCATGCGCATGATCGGCGATCCGGCGCAGCGCTACCGGGAAGATCCGGTGCGCATCATCCGTGCGATCCGCTTCTCGGCCAAGCTCAAGGCGCTGGGATTCAAACTCGAGCCACGCACTGCCGCGCCGCTGGTGGCGATGAAGTCGCTGCTGGCCGATGTGCCGCAAAGCCGCCTGTTTGACGAAATGCTCAAGTTGCTGCAGACCGGCCATGCGATGGCGTCGATTGCCAAACTCCGGGAGCTGGGGCTGGACAAGGACATCTACCCGCTGCTCGATCTGGTGGTCGAACGTGCCGAGTCGCCGTTTGTCCAGGCGGCCTTGCTCGACACGGATCGCCGGGTCGGCGAAGGCAAGCCGGTGGCGCCGAGTTTTCTGCTGGCCTGTGTGTTGTGGGCCGATGTGCGCAAGGGCTGGAGCCGGCGCACGGAGTCGGCCGAGCGACAGCCTTCGTTCCCGGCATTGCAGGATGCGATTGATCAGGTGTTCTCCGAACGTATCGGTGATGTGTCGGGCGGTGGCCGGCTGGCGTCCGACATGCGCGAGATCTGGATGATGCAGCCGCGCTTCGAAAAGCGTGTCGGTCAGTCGGCGTTCGGGCTGGTGGATCAGCCGCGTTTCCGGGCCGGGTTCGATTTCATGCGACTGCGCGCCGATGTCGGCGAAGTTGACGATCTGCTGGCCGACTGGTGGCAGGAGTTCAGCATGGCCAGCGATAGCTTGCGTACCGACATGCTGGAGCAGCAACGGCTCGAACAGGGGCAGCGCAGCCGCGCGCCGCGCGTGCCGCGCGCGCCCAAGCCGGCGGACGACGTTGACGCACCGATACGCCGGACGTCGCAGCCTGCCGCTGAATTAGCACCGGGCGACGAAGACGCATCGACCGATGCGGGCGACTCCGGCGCAGGCGCGGCACCGCGCAAGCGGCGTCGCCGACGCAAGCCGACGGGAGACCGTTCGGGCGGCAACACCGGCGTTGCGCCGACAGGCCGCGCCGACACCTGAAGCCGGGCGCGATGCGCGAACCGGTCACCGCCTATCTGGCGCTGGGTGCCAACCTGGGTGATGCGCAGGCCACGGTCCGAGCGGCCATCGAGGCCATCGCGGCGAGCCCGGGTTGCCGGTTGCGCCAGCGCTCATCCCTGTACCGCACTGCGCCGGTGGATGCCGCAGGGCCGGACTACATCAATGCGGTGGTGGAGATAGACACCACCTTGACGGCGCCAAGCCTGCTGCACCTGCTGCAGGCGCTGGAGTTGCAGGCCGGCCGTGAGCGCCCGTATCGCAATGCACCCCGTACGCTGGACCTCGATATCCTGTTGTTCGGCGATGCGCGCATCGCCAGCCCAGCCCTCGAGTTGCCCCATCCGCGCATGTGGAGCCGGGCCTTCGTGCTGGTGCCGCTGGCACAGATCGCACCGCAGCGGGTCTCTGCCGGGCAGTTGCAGGCCGTGGCAGACCAGGCCTGCGAGCGCCTGGCCGACTGAGGTCCGGCACCGGCCTGTCCTGGGCGACCCTGCGCAATAAGCCGACCCGCCGATTGCCCGGGATCAGTGCCGGTCACGCCACTGAATCAGGCGATCTCGGCGATCAGCTCGATCTCGACGCAGGCACCCATCGGAATCTGGGCCACGCCGAATGCGCTGCGCGCATGCACGCCGCTGGCACCAAACACCTCGCCCAACAATTCACTGGCGCCGTTGGTGACCAGATGCTGCTCGGTGTAGTCGCCGGTCGAGTTGACCAGCGACATCAGTTTGACGATGCGTTTGACGCGGTTGAGGTCGCCGTCGACAGCTGCATGCAGGGTTCCCATCAGATCGATGGCAATGGCGCGAGCGGCGGCCTTGCCTTGTGCGGTGTCCATGTTCTTGCCCAGTTGGCCGACCCACACCTGGCCGTCTTTTTTGGCAATGTGGCCGCTGAGGAAGATCAGCTTGCCGGTCTGCACGAACGGAACGTAGGCGGCGGCCGGCACGGCGACTGGGGGAAGGGTGATGCCGAGTTCGGTGAGTTTGTCGTAGATGTTCATGGTGCTTGGCGAGTTCAGGATTGGGATTGGGATTGGGATTGGGATTGGGATTGGGATTGGGATGGAAGAGCTGCAATCGGCATGCTGGTCCCCAGTGTTGCATCGGGCGCATCCAGTGGCGTGACGGTGACTGCGACTGACAGTTCATGGCTGGCGCCGCCATGGATCACACCACGGATCGGCGACACATCGGCAAAGTCGCGCCCCACGGCCAGCACCACATAGTCCTCCCCAGGCGCACCCCAGCCCCAGCGGTCGTTGGTGGGGTCGAAATCGCACCAGCGTGTGGGCCCGGTCTGCTTCGGCAGCAGCAGCGAAATCCAGGCATGCGAGGCGTCGGCGCCGACCAGTCGAGCTTGGCCCGCCGGTGGAGTGGTCAGCAGATAACCGCTGACATAGCGCGCCGACAGGCCGAGCGAACGCAGGCAGGCGAGCATGATGTGGGCAAAATCCTGGCACACACCTTTTCGCTGACGCAAGGCCTCCAGCGCCGGCGTATGGATCTCGGTGCTCTCGCTGTCGTACTCGAAATCCCGGTAAATGCGGTGCATCAGGTCCACAGTCGCGGCGTGCAGGTCAGCTTCGGGGGCGAAGCTGACGCGGGCGTACGCAGCAAACTCGGCGTGGCGTGGCACATACTGCGACGCGAACACGAACTCGACATCGGCGTCGTACACGCCATCCACACGGTAGCGAAAATGCTCACAGGCCCGTTCCCACGGCATGGCGGTACTGGCGATCGTCATCGTGCGGGTCTGCACGGTGCTGGTGGCTGTGACCCTGAGTTCGGCGTGCGGAATCTGCAGCGACAGAAAAGTGCGGTGGTTGCCAAAGACGTCGATCGCGTTTTTGCGCTGCGACGGAACCGGCGTGATCGTGAGCGTGTGGGACAGCAGTTGCTGGGCCTCGGTCTGCCGTGGTTGCAGGCAGGCGATGTGTTGGGCCACCTCGACTGGCGGGGCGTACTCGTAATGGGTCTCGTGGGTGATCGACAGTTGCATCAGGCCCCCACACTTTGTTCGGACGCGCCGGAATGGGTGAAGTAGGTGGCGCTGATCTGCTCGGATACGTTATGCGCAGCCGCCATGCACTGGTCCAGCAATTGATCGAACTGACGCCACGCGGTCGTCGCCATATCGCCGGTCTCCGCCACCTCGGTAGTGCACAGCTGCGCCAGATCCCATAAAGACGGGTCGGGCACCAACAGCGACATCGGGCTGAGTTCGTTCGGCTCGCTGCCAGCGAGCTTGGCCAGCCGACCACGCAAGGTATGCGACACCCACGCCAAGGATCGCGGATTGTCCCGGTTGAGCACCAGTAGATCGACCAGCGCCAGCATTTCGCGACTCTGCTGGAACTGCGCATGGAACGAGATGCTGCTATCGAACAAGCTCACCATGGCCTCGAACCCCGCGTCGTTGGCCAGCGACCCCATCTCCAGGCCGGCAGACAGCGAGGATGCCAGGAAGCCTAGCCGCTCCACATGGCGCCCGATGCTCAGCAGGCGCCAGCCGTCGTCGCGTGTCATGCGGTCGGTCTGTGCGCCGGTGATGGCCGCCATGTGCCGGCCGGCAGTCTTTAGCAGGTCCAGCGCATCCAGCGTGCCGTATTCAGCCGGCCCATCGAGTTTGGCGAATGCGCCTGCCAGTTCATCCTGTGCGCGTTCGATCATGTGCCAATGTTCGTAGGACAGGCGTTCGCGTACAGACGCGCCCGCCTGCTTCACCGCGTACAGGTTGGCCCCGACGCTGCGGGTCATGGAGTCGCGGCCCAGGCTGGCGATCAACGAGCGTTCGAATACCCGGCGCGATTGCGATAGGGCCGGCACATCCTCCAGTACCAGGAAATGCAGGCGCGCCATCCGGTCCAGCCAGTCCATCAGTCGGGCATCGGTCTGGTCTTCGCCATTGAGGCATTCAAGGGTCAGGCGCGCCAGTGCAATGGTGTTTTCGGCGCGTTCGGTATAGCGGCCCAACCAGTACAGGTTCTCGGCCGCCCGGCTGGTGACTAGGCGCTTGCGCTGGGTCACCATGTCCACGGTCAGTGCCGCAGGCAGCAAGGTGGTGCGGTCGATTTCGGAATCGGTCATGACCCAGACGTCGGCGCTGCTGCCGCCGCGTTGCATCGCCGCGATCTCGGCGCGCGCATGCGCAACCCGGGCCAGGCCACCGGGCAACACCTGCCACGATTGCGCGCCGTCGCTCACCGCGAACACGCGCAGCATCGCCGAGCGCGGGACGATCTGCCCGGAATCGGGGGTCGCGCCACCTTGCCAGGTGGGGACCTGCGACAGTGGCATGTAGGCCTGCACGGTGTGGTCGTCGGCTTGCAGCGCGACGCGGCCAGCCCATTCGTCGAGTTCGCGCACCGACAAGTCACGACCCAGCACCGACTGGAAGCTGCCGCCGTGACCGCCCGCCGGATAGGTGGGCTTGATGGCGCAGGCCGACAGCCGCGGCAGCGCGGCGTCCATTGCGGCGCGTTCGCCGGACCACCAGGTCGGCAACGCGGCCAGTGAGAGCTCTTCGCCCAGGACCTGGCGCGCCAGCGCGGGCAGGAAACCGAGCAGGCCCGGGGATTCGAGGAATGCCGATCCGGGCGCGTTGGCCATCAGCACATTGCCGGCCCGTATCGCCTGCAACAGCCCCGGCACGCCCAGGCTGGAATCGGCGCGCAGTTCCAGTGGGTCCAGGAAGGCATCATCGAGCCGTTTGAGCAGTCCGTGAATCGGCACCAGGCCGCGCAGCGTCTTCAGATACAGCCGTTCGTCGCGCACCACCATGTCGCCGCCCTGAACCAGGGTCAGGCCCAGGTACCGCGCCAGGTAGGCATGCTCGAAATAGGTCTCGTTATAGGGCCCGGGTGTCAGCAGTGCAATATGTGCGTCGCGTCCGCCTGGGCTAGCGGCCTTGAGGTTCTCGACCAGGGCCCGATAGGCACCCGCCAGGCGCTGCGCATGCATGTTCTCGAAGGCCCGCGGAAACAGGCGCGAGACGGCCAGACGGTTCTCCAGCAGGTAGCCCAGGCCCGAAGGCGCCTGCGTGCGTTGCGACACGACCCACCAGTTGCCGTCCGGGCCATGCGCCAGGTCGAATGCGGCGATGTGTAGCCGGGTGCCGCCGACAGGCTCGGCGCCATGCATGGCACGCAGGTAGCCAGGATGGCCCTGCACCAGGGCCGGCGGAATCAACCCGGCGCGCAGCAGTTCCTGTGGCCCATAGACGTCGGCCATTACCCGCTCGAGCAGGCGCACGCGTTGCAACACGCCGGTTTCAATCTGTCGCCAGCTCTGGGGCGTCACGATGAAGGGGAACAGGTCCAGTGACCAGGGTCGCTGCGGACCGCCGGCGTCCGCATAGACGTTATAGGTCACGCCGTTGTCGCGCAACTGGCGCTGCAGCCGCGCTGCCTTGTCGTTCAGATTCCGTGGATCGTGCGGACCCAAGTGATCGAAAAACGCCGCCCAATGCCCAGTCATCGGAGCCGTTGTCGCATCGGCTCCGGTACTTTCTACGGTCTGACCGCGCATTTCGTCCAGATGACCCGGGGCGGCCGGAGCCGGACGCGCTTCAACCGCGTGCGCCGGCGCCACGGGCTCGGGGTTCGGATCCTGGCCCATGTGTCAGATCAGCGTTGGCGCATGTCCAACGTGAACGGAAATTCCCGGCTGCGCACCACGTCGATGCTCGCAGGAACGTAGGGCATATTGCCAGGTGTGTGTCCCATGGAGAGGAAGCGCGACAGCCGGCGGCTCTCCGCCTCGTTGGCATTGACCGGCAGCGTTTCGTAACTCAATCCGCCAGGGTGCGTCACATGGTACTGGCAGCCGGAGATCGACCGTTGCATCCAGGTGTCGACGATATCGAAGGTCAGTGGTGAATGCACATCGATCGACGGATGCAGGGATGACTGGGGGTTCCAGGCCTTGTAACGCACACCGGCCACGAAGGCGCCTTCGACACCGGTGGGCTGCATCGGCAACGGCTTGCCGTTGCAGGTGATGGCATAGCGGCTCTCGTTGAAACCGCTCACATGCACCTCGATGCGTTCCAGCGACGAGTCGACATAGCGTGCGGTGCCCCCGGGCGCACCTTCCTCGCCCATGACATGCCAGGGCTCGAGTGCGTTGCGCAGTGTGAGCTCCATGCCGGCGCTGGTGATGCTGCCCACCAGCGGGAAACGGAATTGAAGGTGCGGCGCAAACCATGCCGGGTCGAAGGCGTATCCGGCCTGGCCCATCTCGGCGAGGACATCCTCGAAATCCATCCGGATGAAGGTCGGCAGCATGAAGCGGTCGTGCAGCGACGTGCCCCAGCGGCTGAGCTTGCCCTGGTAGGGTTGCTTCCAGAATCGCGACACAAACGCGCGCAGCAGCAACTGCTGCGCGATGCTCATGCGCGCATGGGGAGGCATCTCGAAGGCGCGCAGTTCCAACAGGCCGAGCCGTCCGGTGGACGAATCCGGCGAATACATCTTGTCGATGGAGAACTCGCTGCGATGGGTATTGCCGGTGACATCGATCAGGATGTTGCGCAAGCTGCGGTCCACCAACCAGGGCGGCATCACGGCACCGAATTTCTCGCGGTTGGCGTGGATCTGCTGCAACGCGATCTCCAGCTCGTACAACTGGTCGTTGCGCGCCTCGTCCACCCGAGGCGCCTGGCTGGTCGGGCCAACGAACATGCCGCTGAACAGATAACTCAGGCTGGGATGGTTGTGCCAATACAGCAGAAAGCTGGCCAGTAGTTCGGGTTTGCGCAGGAACGGGCTATCGGACGGTGTAGCGCCGCCCATCACGAAATGGTTGCCGCCGCCGGTTCCGGTGTGGCGGCCATCGTTCATGAACTTTTCGGCCGACAGGCGCGACTCCCAGGCCGCGTTGTACAGGAACTCGGTGTTGCGCACCAGCTCGCCCCACGAGGTGACCGGATGCACGTTGACCTCGATCACGCCCGGGTCGGGTGTGACTTGCAGCAACTTCAGACGCGGATCGCGTGGCGGCGGATAACCCTCGAGCACCAGCTGCACGCCTTGCTCGGTCGCCGTGGCCTCGATGGCCGCCAGCAATTCGAGGTAGTCCTCGAGTTTTTCCAGCGGTGGCATGAACACATACATTACGCCCGAGACCGCGCCTTGTTTTTCCGCCTTGGGGCCGTTGGCCCGTCGCGGGTCGCGTACCTCCACGCACAGGGCCGTGCGGCTGAGCCAGTGTGCCGACTCCTGTGCGGCGGGCACACGTGCGACATCGGCCGGCTCGCCATGGCCAGTGGATGGTGCAGTTGCGCTGGCTACGCGGGTCTCCTGCGCAGCCCTTGCCGTCTCCTGCGTGACGCGCGCCGTCTCGGATGGGACGATGGCGCCAGCTGGGTAGGGCATCAGTACGGCCGGGCTGGCCGTGGGTGCCGTCCCAGCCGACAGTGATGTCGGCTGGGACGGCGCCGCGACGTAACGCTGGGCCAAGGCGGCATGGGGGGGCAGCTCGCCGCGCGCATCGTAGGGGTCTTGGGGCGTGTGGTACGGAAAATCGGCCTGTTTGACCCAGGGCAGCGAGTCCAGTGGCAGGCGCAGACCCATCGGTGAATCGCCGGGCATCAGGACCATGCGCTCGTCGCGCACGAACCACGGACCGGTCATCCAGCGTGGGCCGCCGGTCGCGGCATGATCTGCGGCCTTGATCGGCAGCACGTAGCCCACGATGGTGTCGAGATTCTGGGTAAAGACCCGGCGCAGACGTGCACGCTCCATTTCGTCATCAAGACGCGACAAAAGCGGGTCGACATTGACCGGCAATCGGCGTTCGCGCCATTGGTAATACCAGGCGTCCTCATAGCCGGGCAAGATGTGTCGCCCGCTTAAACCCAGACGCTGCGCCAGAGCGAGAGTGAAGTCGCGCGCGACTTCACTGGTGTAGTGCGTGGGATTGCGCTCGTCGACGAAAATGTCGGGGTTGGCCCAGACCTGCTCGCCGTCGGCACGCCAATAGATGTTCAGGGCCCAGCGCGGCAACTGCTCGCCCGGGTACCACTTTCCCTGGCCGAAATGCAGGAAGCCACCCTGGCCGTATTCGGCGCGCAGCTTGTGCACCAGCGCCGTTGCAAAGCCGCGTTTGGTCGGGCCGAGCGCGTCGGTATTCCACTCCCCCGCATCGCGGTCGCTGACCGCCACAAAGGTCGGCTCACCGCCCATGGTCAGACGTACGTCGCCGGCGATCAGCTCCTGGTCGACCACTTTTCCCAGCTGCATCACGGCCGCCCATTGCTCTTCGGTATAGGGCTTGGTGACGCGTGGGTCTTCGTACAGGCGCGTGATCTTCATCTCGTGCGCGAACTCGACCCCGGCGAGCTCGACGCCGCCTTCGATTGGCGCGGCGCCCGAGGGCTGGGGCGTGCATGCCAGCGGTATATGGCCCTCGCCGGCCAGCAGGCCGGAGGTGGGATCGAGCCCAATCCAGCCCGCGCCTGGCAGATAGACCTCGCACCAGGCGTGCAGGTCGGTGAAATCGACCTCGGTGCCGCTCGGGCCATCGAGGGCCTTGACGTCGGGAGCCAGCTGAATCAGGTAACCCGACGCAAAACGCGCCGCCAAACCGTTGTGGCGCAGCAGGTTCACCAGCAGCCAGGTAGAGTCACGGCAGGAGCCCGCGGCAAGGGTCAGGGTCTCGTCCGGTGTCTGAACACCCGGCTCCATCCGAATCAGGTAGCGGATGTCCTTGCTCACCATCTGGTTGACGTCGATCAGGAAATCGATCGTGCGCCGTTCGGTGCGGTCGATCCGCGCCAGGCATGCCTTGAGGTTGTCGGATGCCGGTTCCACCGCGAGATAAGGCGCAAGTTCTTGTTCGAGCAGTGGTTCGTACTTGAACGGAAATGTCTCGGCCGTCGGTTCCAGGAAAAAGTCGAACGGGTTATAGACCGACATGTCCGCAACCACGTCGACCGTGATCTTGAACTCTGTGGTTTTATCCGGGAACACCAGGCGAGCCTGGTAATTGGCAAACGGGTCCTGCTGCCAATTGATGAAATGGCCTGCAGGCTCCACCGTCAGCGAATACGACAGGATCTTGCTGCGGCAATGGGGCGTCGGGCGCAGCCGGATCACCTGGGGGCCGAGTATTACCGGGCGGTCGTATTTATAGTGGGTAACGTGGTGCAGGGCTGCGTGGATGGACATATTGGAATCTCTCAGATTGCCGCCGATTGGCGGGGGGCTCCGGTGAAAGCTTTTCACCTGCCCAGCGATTGATATTAGCAGGGCGCATGGTTTTCACCGGTCCACGCGCCGGGTCGGCTTTGCGCAATACATGTACGGCGGTTTCGCGCATGACGCGGGCGTAGGCATCGAATTACGCGCCAGAATGGCGCAGGTCAAGAAAAGGGGAAAACACAATGCAGGCGGCATTTTACGAACAGACGGGGGCGGCGGCGCATGTTTTGCGCGTGGGCGAGGTGGCTGATCCGCAGCCCGGTCCACACGACGTGCGGGTGCGGCTGCGCTGGTCCTGGAGTTGTTGCGCCCGGACGGCCAATTGATGGTGTACGGCAGCGGAAAACCCGCACTTGAACTCCCGTTCTTCCCTCTGATCGTGCGCAACGTATCACTGGGGTTCTTCATCGTCTATAACCTGCCCCCGGCCGCGCGCCAACATGCCCAGGCCACGCTCGACGGCTACCTTGAACGCGGTGCCTTGGTCCACAACATCGCGCTGCGCGTGCCGCTCGCCCAGATCGTTCGCGCGCACGAGGCGGTGGAACAGGGCGCGGTCACGGGCAACGTGGTGGTGCAGATCCCATGACGAAGCCAGGACGCACGGATCGTGCAGGAGGGCTGGTCTATTCGACCGACAGCGGTCGGATGTGCCCGGACTGCCGCCAGCCTTTGGCCCAATGTGTTTGCCGGCAAGGGCCGCCAATTGCCACGGGTGACGGCATCGTGCGGGTTGGCCGCGAGAAAAAGGGCCGCGGGGGCAAGACCGTCACCCTGGTGCGCGGTCTGGCGCTGGATTCGGCAGCGCTCACTGCCATGGCGCGGCAACTGAAAGCGGCCTGTGGCAGCGGCGGGACCGTTGCCGATGGTGTGGTCGAAATACAGGGTGATCATGTGGAGCGCGTGATGGTGGCGCTGCAGGGGCATGGATTCGCGGTCAAGCGCGCGGGTGGCTAAATGGGATTACGGCCTCGCCGTTGGTGGCCGCCGGAGACTGGCACGTACCTGAAACGGTGGACACGCCCGCGCGAGACTGCAGCGCGCGCCGCCTACGATGCCGACGATGCATTTCGGCGACGGACACCTGCCCGGTATGGCAAGTCGGTGGTTGATGGCCCTGCTGGCGTGGGTCGTCGGTACAGCGTTGCAACTGTTGCAGCCGGCCTTGTGGCCGCTGTCGGTGTATGGCCTTGTCGTGGCGATCGGTTTGGTCGTCGTCGTAGCTGCGGCAATGCGGAATGGGCGGTCCGGCAAAGCCGCCGGTCTATGGTTGCCAGTGGCGGTGGCCGCACTGGCCTTTGGCCAAGTCGGTTTTCGTGCGGTCGTTTTTCAATCCAGCGGCCTGTTGCCCGAACTGGAAGGACGCGATCTACTGGTGACCGGTATCGTTGCAGCGATGCCGCAACGGCATGCAGATGGCCTGCGCCTGCAAATGGACATCACGTCGGCCCACGCTGATGGTCTGCCCGTGCGGCTGCCGCCCCGCATCCAGCTCGGCTGGTACCGGGCTGTTGGCGATGGCGACAGTGGATCGGACGCGGCAGGGGCTTGGCCGACGATCTGGGCTGGAGAAAGTTGGCGCATGGTGGTACGTGTGAAGGCTCCGCACGGCAACAGCAATCCCCATGGCTTCGACTATGAGCTCTGGCTATGGACGCACGGTGTGCAGGCAACCGGATATGTGCGCGACGGTGGCTCCGGGGCGGAGCCGCGGCGGCTGGGGCAAACCGGCCACCATCCCATCGAATGGATGCGCCAGGCCGTGCGCCAGCGCATTGATGCCCGCTTGCCGCAATCGGCGCAAGCGGGCTGGATCAGCGCCCTGGTTACCGGGGATCAGAACGCGATCGACCGGGCCGACTGGGATGTGTTCCGTGCCACGGGCGTGGCGCATCTGATGAGTATCTCGGGTCTGCATATCACCATGTTTGCCTGGGCGGCATCGGCGCTCATCGGCATGGCGTGGCGACGTAGCGCCAGCCTTTGCCTGTTTTTTCCTGCGCCCCATGCCGCTTTGCTGGGCGGCCTGGTATTGGCCTTGGCCTACGCGCTGTTCAGTGGCTGGGGCGTGCCGGCGCAGCGCACGGTTGGCATGCTGGCAGTGGTGTGCCTGTTGCGCCTGTCCGGTCGGTCCTGGCCCTGGCCGACGGTCTGGTTGTTGGCGGGTGTTGCGGTCCTGCTCATCGATCCCTGGGCGTTGCTGCAAGCCGGCTTCTGGTTAAGCTTCGTGGCCGTCGGCGTGTTGTTTGCATCTGGCAAGCCGGCAGCAGGCGGGGGATCGTCGGCATGGCGGGGCGCGGCACAGGCGATGATGCGTGAGCAGGCTGTCATCACGCTGGCACTGACGCCGCTGGTGTTGTTGCTGTTCGGTCAGATGTCCACGGTCGGTTTTGTGGCCAACCTGTTGGCCATTCCCTGGGTCACATTGGTGGTGACGCCACTGGCCATGCTGGGAGTGCTGCTGCCGCCAGCCTGGGACCTGGCCGCGTTTGCGATCCGCCTGCTGGCCGCCACTCTGGCGTGGTTCGCCCAATTGCCGATGGCCACGGTGTCCATTGCGTCGGCTCCTGTCTGGATCGGTGTCTGCGGTGTCTTGGGCGGGCTGCTGCTGGCCGTGCGTCTGCCGCCGGCGTTGCGAATTTCCGGTGCAGTTCTGATGCTGCCCGTGCTGTTGTGGCAGGCGCCGCGCCCGCCCGTCGGCCAGTTCGAGTTGCTTGCGGCCGATGTCGGTCAGGGCAATGCGGTTCTGCTCCGCACCGCGAACCACGCGCTGTTATACGACGCCGGGCCGCGGTATTCGCGCGACAGTGACGCCGGGAGTCGGGTACTGGTGCCTTTGTTGCGCGCGCTCGGCGTAAAACTGGACCTGCTGGTTTTGAGCCACCGCGACAGCGATCATGTGGGTGGGGCAGAGGCGGTGCTTGCAATGTATCCGGGGTCCCGGTTGCTCGGCTCGATCGAGCCCAGCCATGGCTTGTGGTCGATGCGGCCAGGCCAACGGTGTGTGGCGGGCCAGTCCTGGAACTGGGACGGGGTCGACATCAGCGTCCTGCATCCACGTGCTGCGGATTACGATGCGCCGACCAAGCCCAATGCGCTGTCCTGCGTGCTGCGCATCCAGTCCGCGGCCCGACCGGGACAGGCTGTGTCAGTGGCCTTGCTTGCCGGCGATATCGAGTCGGCCCAGGAAAAGCGGCTGGTATCCGATGCATCGGCATTGGCCGCTGACCTTCTCTTGGTACCCCATCATGGCAGCAAGACGTCAAGTAGCGGTGCCTTCCTGGATACAGTTTCGCCGCGGATCGCGCTGGTGCAAAACGGGTATCGCAACCGTTTCGGGCATCCTGCTGCCGCTCCCATGGCGCGTTATGCCGAGCGGGGTATTGCGGTGTACGAATCGCCTGGATGCGGTGCCATGACGTGGCGCTCGATCGACCCGGTAGTTGTCATTTGCCATCGGTCCGAACGGCAACGCTACTGGCACCACTCTCGGATCCACCGAAGCCCGTTCTAATCCCGGGTCAAATAGCAATGGTGCTTACCCGCAAATAGACGCAGGAAGAAGCTTGCTAAGCTTGCTAAGCTTGCTAAGCTTGTAGGCTGTGCGGAGCTGTCAGGGGACAACAAAATATGACTAAATTTGACGAGATGTACACATCTCTGCCCTATGAGTTTTTCTCGGGCGGAGAGAAGATTCACAAGATCTATGACGAGTGGCTGGCGCGCCAGCCCGGCGACATGATGGCGAACCGGCGCGAGGAAGCCGAAATGATCTTTCGCCGGGTCGGCATCACGTTCGCGGTTTACGGCGACAAGGACTCGGCAGGCGTAGGTTCCGAGCGGCTGATCCCGTTTGACCTGATTCCCCGCATCATCGCCGCTCGCGAATGGGACGCGCTGGAAAAAGGCCTGGCACAGCGTGTGACCGCACTGAACCGGTTCATTCATGACTGCTATCACGACCAGGAGATTTTCAAGGCAGGGATCGTGCCTGCCGACCAACTCGTGGGAAATGCGCAGTTCCGCAAGGAGATGATGGGTGTCGATGTCCCGGGCGGCATCTATTCACACATTTCCGGCGTCGACATCGTGCGCGCTGTCAATGCCCAGGGCGAACCCGAGTATTACGTGCTCGAAGACAATCTGCGGGTCCCCAGCGGCGTGAGCTACATGCTGGAGAACCGCAAGATGACCATGCGGCTGTTTCCGGAGCTTTTCAGCGCGCACAAGGTCGCTCCTGTGGCGCATTACCCCGACCTGTTGCTGGAGACGCTGCGCGAAAGCAGTCCAGCGACCACGGCAGACCCCACGGTGGTGGTGTTGACCCCGGGCATGCACAACAGTGCCTACTTCGAGCATGCCTTTCTGGCCCAGCAAATGGGGGTGGAGCTGGTAGAAGGCCAGGATCTGTTCACGCGCGACAGTTTCCTTTACATGCGCACCACGCGCGGCCCCAAGCGTGTGGACGTGATCTATCGCAGGGTCGACGACGATTTTCTCGATCCAAAGGTGTTCCGTTCGGACTCGTCCCTCGGCTGCGCGGGCCTGATGGATGTCTACCGGGCCGGCCATGTGACACTCTGCAATGCGGTGGGCACTGGTGTGGCGGACGACAAGTCAATCTATCCCTATGTGCCCAAGATGATTGAGTTCTATCTGGGCGAGAAGCCGCTGCTGAGCAACGTGCCGACGCTGATGTGCCGCAATGCCGACGATCTGCTGTACACGCTGGACAATCTCAAGGACCTGGTGGTCAAGGAGGTGCATGGCGCTGGCGGATACGGTATGTTGGTCGGACCGGCGGCGACCAAGGCCGAGATTGAAGAGTTTGCGACCATTCTGCGGGCCAAGCCGGAGAATTACATCGCGCAGCCGACGCTGAGCCTGTCAAGTTGCCCGACGTTTGTCGAAAGCGGAATCGCCCCACGTCACATTGACTTGCGGCCGTATGTGCTCAGTGGAAAGAAGGTCCGGATGGCACCGGGCGGCCTGACCCGTGTGGCACTCAAGGAAGGGTCCCTGGTTGTGAATTCGTCGCAAGGCGGCGGCACCAAGGACACCTGGGTGCTGGAAGAATGAGCGACCTCCACAACGACCGAACACGTACGAACAAGGAGCGCCCATGCTGAGCCGAACCGCCGATCACCTTTTCTGGATGTCCCGCTATGTCGAGCGGGCCGAAAACACCGCCCGCCTGCTGGACGTGAACTACCAGACCGCCTTGCTTCCGCAGTCCGACGCCGTCGCGATGGCGGGCTGGCAGGGGGTGGTCAGCACCAGTGAACTGATGCCGGCCTACACCGAAAAATACGGTGCCGTGAATGCCCGCGACGTGATGAATTTCATGGTCAGGGATGAATCCAACAGCTCCAGCATTTTGTCCTGCCTGACAGCCGCACGAGAGAATGCGCGGGCGGTGCGTGGCACGCTGACGACCGAGGTATGGGAAACCCACAATTCGACCTGGCTGGAAGTGCGTCGCAACCTCAAAAACGGGGTGTTCGAGCGCGATCCGGCGGCGTTCTTCGAATGGGTGAAATTCCACTCGCATCTGTCGCGCGGCGTGACCAATGGCACGATGCTGATGGACGAAGCGCTGTATTTCATGCGGCTGGGGACCTTCCTGGAGCGCGCGGACAATACGGCGCGTCTGATGGACGTCAAATTTCAGGCCGTGAACAGTGACTTTCATGGAGCTGAGAGCGAGAAGGACCAAGAGTACGACTTCTATCACTGGAGTGCCGTCTTGCGCAGCGTGGCGGGGTTCGAGAACTACCGCAAGGTGTATCGTGACGTGATCAAGCCCGAACTGGTAGCCGATCTGATGATCCTGCGGGCCGACATGCCGCGCTCATTGCTGGCCAGCCTGAACGAGGTCGTGGTCAACCTGGGCATGCTTGCGACCGAGCGTTCGAATGACACCTTGCGCCGTGCCGGCAAGTTGTGCGCGGAACTCAAGTACGGGCATATCGATGAAATCCTGGACACCGGCCTGCACGCCTTCCTGACGCAGTTCCTTGACCGGGTGAACGATCTGGGCTCTCACATCAGCCGCGATTTTCTGGTTCCGCTACCGCAATAGGGCGGGTGAATGATGCGCGCGCGCTGCCGCTACTTCCTGGCCCAGCTCGATCACTGCCAAGGCGTAGTAGCTGCTCCAGTTGTAGCGGGTGATGACGTAGAAATTCTCCGTCCCGGCGAGATAAGACGGCTGTGCTTCGCCGTTGAACAGCTCGACCAGCGCCAACGGCCCGCCATGGCGCAGACCAGCGGCATCGAGGATGACGCCTTTGGCGGTGAAGCTTTCCACGCCGAAAGTGGGCAGGATGTCGGGCGCGAGCAAGGTGTCCAGGTCCAACCGTGCCTTGTCGAACTGCACCGGGTAATGTGTCGGCATGCCCTTTTGCCAGCCAAAGGACTGAAAGTAGTGCGCCACCGAACCGATCACATCCGCGGTGCTGTCAAACAAGTCGATGCGGCCGTCACCATCGAAGTCAATGGCATAACGCACCCAGCTTGAGGGCATGAACTGGGGCATGCCCATGGCGCCAGCGTAACTGCCTTTGTAGCCCATCGGGTCGCTGGACGCGCGCTGCGCCAGCGACAGCAGCTGTTCGAGTTCGCCCAGGAAAAATGCGCGCCGTTCGGCAGCCCGGGGATGGGCCTGTGGAAAATCGAAGGCCAGCGTGGACAAGGCGTCCATGACGCGGAAGTTGCCCGTGTTGCGGCCGTAAATCGTTTCCACGCCGATGACGCCGACGATGATCTCTGCCGGCACGCCGTAAATCTGCTCTGCACGCGCGAGTTCGCTGGCGTTGGCCTGCCAGAACGCGACGCCGGCGCGGATGCGCACCGGATCAATGAAGCGGCTGCGGTAGACGCGCCAGTTTTTCGCCGTGGGACTGGCGGCAGGCAACACCCAGCGCGCCACCCGCGGCAGGTGGCGGGACTGGCCAATGGCCGCACGTACCCAGTCTGGATCGAGGCCGCGCCGCTCGGCAATATCGCCGGCCAGGCGCATCACGTCCTCGCGACTTGCATACAGTACACCTGCACCGGACTCAGCCGCCACGCGACGCTTGCTCGGCGCCTTGGCCGCGTCAGCCGAGGGAAGGCACAGGCTCAGCAGGCAGGCGAGCAGAATCGATCGAAGGGGTGCGGAAATCACTTGGGCCAGGGGAGTTGGGAGAATTCTCGCCGCAATCGGGCCAGCTGCGTGGCACCGTCGGCGCCCGGTCGGGCGTAGCGCTGGGATTCCAGCGCGAGCAACCAGCGCGTGAGGGCCTGGGCACGAACGTCTGCCGCCCCCCAGCGCTCGCGCACGGTCTGCACGATGCGCCGTGGTGGGCTGGCGGGCGCGACCGGCCAGCCGGCGGCACGCAGCTTTTGGCTGGCACGTGCGAGCAGACGCAGCCAGGGATCCTGCCGATGGCGGTCCCACAAGGTCCATGCGGCGCCGACCAGGCTGGACGCCACCAGCAGGGCAAGCAAAACATAGCCCAGATCCTCCCAGCTCGGGGATTCGAATCCGAGGTGCTTGAGCAGGTCGAGCTGGGTGCTCTGGTTGTAGTTCAGGATCCATTGGTTCCAGCGGTTGTTGACCGCCTCCCAGGTCGCACGCAGGCCGAGCCAGAACTGCGGGTTGACGGCCTGCAGCGCGGAGGCCACGGCGCCAGGGACGGGCCGCAGCCGCTGCAGGCTGCCGGTGCGACCGGGCGAGACCGCCGATGTCGGGTCGACCCGGATCCAGCCGCGTCCTGCCAGCCACACCTCGGTCCATGCGTGGGCATCACTCTGGCGCAGGATCCAGAAGCCGTCCACGCTGTGGGTCTCGCCCCCTTGGTAGCCGGTGACAATGCGCGCCGGTATGTCCAGCGAACGCATCATGATCGCGAACGCCGAGGCGATGTGCTCGCAAAACCCGGTGCGCCGGTCGAACCAGAACTCGTCGGCGGTGTTCTGGCCATAGACGCCGGGCTCGAGCGTGTACTGGTAGCCGCCGGTGCGCAGGCGCTGCAACACCGCGTCGATCATGCGGGCCGGATCTCCGCCCAGGGCCGGGTCACGACGCAGTTCGCTGGCCCATGCCATGGTGCGCGGATTGAGTCCTGGCGGCAGATCCAGGTAGTCCTGCAATGCTGCGGTCCGGCGCAGCGGGCCGTGGCGGAACCGGGTGTGGCTCTGGACGCTGTAGCGCAGCAGGTCGGACACCGGCCGATCAGCCGTCCATTGCAGTTGCGCGGACATTTGCATCGGCATGGAACGCGCAACGGGTTGCTGCGCCGCCGCGTCGAGTACGAAGATCCAGGGCCGGTTGTTGGGCTCGAGCGTGACCTGGTAGCGGATAGCATCACCTTCGACCTGCAGGTTCGGCGCATCCTGCATGCGCTGCGGAAAACCCGAGCGCAATGGCTGCCATTGTCGCCCCTGCAGTGTCGACAGCACCGGGCCGCGGAAATACAGCTCGGACTGCGGCGGAGGCAGGCCGTCGAAGCGGATGCGCATGGCAATGCTATCGTCGAGCGCCAGTTCGGCGATGGAACCGACCTCCATGGTCGATGACAGGCCGCTGCGTCCGGTCATCGCGTCGCCGGGCATCCCCCACAGTGGCGCCAGGCGGGGAAACAGCATGAACAACACCAGCATGATCGGCGCGCCCAGTGCGGCCATGGTCAAGGCGATTCCGGCCGCCTCGCGCAGTGGTGGCTTGCCCACTGGCATGTGGGTGTTGACCAGGGCCGTGAGCAGGCCCATCAGTGCCACCAGCATGGCCGCTGCTGTCAACAGCGATTGGGAGAAGAAGAAATTGGTCAGCATCGTGAAGAAGCTGAGAAAAAACACCACGAAGGCATCGCGCCGAGCGCGCAGCTCCAGAGTCTTGAGCGTGAGCAGCACCACCAGCAAGGTCACGCCGGCATCGCGGCCCAGCAGCGTGCGGTGGGTCAACAGCGTGGCCGTGATGGTCAGCACCAGCAGGGCCAGCAACCACCAGCGCGAGGGCAGCGGACGCGCGTTCCAGGCCAGTGTGGCGCGCCAGAGCAGCACTGCCAATGCCAGAGCCGAACACCACAGCGGCAGGCGTACCAGTTGCGGCACCAGAACCCAGCCGATGACCAGTAGCAGAAACAGCGTGTCACGCGCGTCGCGCGGCAGGTGGCCGAGTCGCTCGAGTACAGCTTTCATGCGCCACCTTCGTAGCCAGCCAGTGCTTCAAGGCAGCGGCGCTTATGGGCTTCACCGCTGGCTGGCCGGATCTCCTGCCCGCCCAGGCGCAGTCCGAAATCCAGACCCATACGGTCCGCCAGCAAGACCCAGGCACACAGGCGCGACAGGGCGCTCTCCAACGCCGGACCGACGCCGGAGGCTGCCGCGGGTATGCCCGTTTCAGCCAGGTCGAGCCACAATTCGTGGCGTTGCGCCTGATGCGTGTCGCGGCTGATCATCTCGTCGGCCTTGGCGAGTTTCTTCCACACCACCAGCTTGAGCGGATCACCACGCTGATAGGCGCGTACCCCGTCGAACTCGCCGCTGGCTTGGCGCACCTGCGCCTGCGCCGCACAGCCAGCAATCGGCCGGCCTTCGGGCAGTGTCGGTGGGTGCGATTCCGGCGCTGGGTAGACGAGCACACGCGATGCCGGTCGCCAGACGGTCCATACCCGGAACGTGCCCAGTGGAAAACGGGTCTCGGCCGTCATCGCTGGAATCGGCACCATGCCGCGCTGCGCGGGTTTGAACGCGACATGGATGGTCGCGCGACCCTGCGACGGCACGTCGGTCCAGACCCACTGGCTACCGTCGAGCATGCGCATCGCGATGCCATAGCGCACCCGTTTGCGTGTGCTGACCAGGTCTACTGCCAGTGTGTTGCTGGCGCCCTGGAATCCCGGCTCCACCGGCAGCAACTGCAGTGAAAGGCCACGCAAGGTGCCGTGGCACAGATGCATGCCGACCAGCGCACTGCCGGCGAGCAGGAAGGTCAGCAGGTAGCCCAGGTTGAGCTGGTAGTTGATCGAGGCCACCAGCAATACAAGAAGCGTCGCTGCCAGCATCAGCCCGGGTCGGGTCGGCAGGATGTAGACGTTGCGCTGGGTCAGCAGCATCACGTCGCGCGGCGTCAGCCGGGACTGCAGCCAGCGGCGAAAACGCGCCTGCAAATGGCGCACCGGATGGCGCAATGGATGTGGAAATGGCTGCGCCAGAGCCATGGTCGGCCTCACTGTCAGGCCAGCGGAACGGCGAGCACCATGGCGCGCACCTGTTCGACGACACCGCGACCGGCGTCACCAACCGGCTGCAGTCTGTGGGCAATGGTCTGCGGCAATATGGCCTGGATGTCGTCGGGCGCCACGTAGTCGCGTCCGCTCAGGAAGGCCTGGGCCTTGGCTGCACGTATCACGGCGATGCCGGCGCGCGGACTCAGACCCTGCAGGAACCACTGGCCCGAGCGGGTGGCGGCAATCAGGTCCTGCATGTAGTCGAGCAGTGGCTCGGCCGCGTGCACGCGCAGCACCTGTTGCTGCAGTTGCTGCAGGTCCTGGGGTGTCATCAGCTTGTCCATCACCTCAACCATGTCGCGCCGGTCGTGCCCGATCAGCAGTCCGCGCTCCGAGGCACGGTCCGGATAGCCGAGCGAGATACGCATCAAAAAGCGGTCGAGTTGCGACTCGGGAAGTGCATAGGTGCCGAGCTGGTCGTGCGGGTTCTGGGTCGCGATGACAAAAAAGGGCTCGGGCAGGGCCCGGGTTTCGCCTTCGACCGTGACCTGCTTTTCTTCCATGGCCTCGAGCAGTGCGCTCTGGGTCTTGGGGCTGGCGCGATTGATTTCATCGGCCAGCAGAACCTGGGCAAAAATCGGGCCAGGATGGAACACGAATGCTTCCTTGCCGCGCTCATAGATCGACACACCCGACAGGTCGCTGGGCATCAGGTCGGAGGTGAACTGCACGCGCGAGAAATGCAAGCCGAAACTGCGCGCCAGCGCATGGGCCAGCGTGGTCTTGCCAACACCCGGAACGTCCTCGATCAGCAGATGCCCGCCGGCCAGCAGACAGGCCACACAATCCTGGATCTGCGCCGATTTCCCGACAATCACCGTGTTAAGCTGGCGCAGGAGCTTTTGAACTTTTTCTGGTGGGTGCATGGCATGACGTTACATGAAAATCTGCACGGCTCCAGGCTGCCATGAACAAGACCGGATACTTCACGCAGGCCTCGTGCCGGCAACATGAAATGGGGCGGGGCCATCCCGAGTGTCCCGAGCGGCTCGACGCCATCGAGGACAGGCTGCTGATCTCCGGAGTGGGTGATGCGCTGGAGCGGCGTGAGGCGCCACCGGCGCCGCTGGCCGACATCGAACTGGCGCATGACCGCATGTATGTCGCATCCCTGCGTGGCCTGTCCGAGGGCCTGCGTGAGGAGATTGATGCGGGCGGCCCGAATCATGTGCAGATCGACCCCGACACGACGCTGGGCATCCACACCTGGGAAGCCGCGCTGAACGCGGCCGGCGCCGCGCTCGCAGCCACCGATGCCGTGATCGCCGGTGAACTGGAAAACGCCTTCTGTGCCATCCGCCCACCGGGCCACCATGCATGCCGTGCGCAGGCCATGGGCTTTTGCTTCATCAACAATGTGGCGGTGGCGGCCAAATATGCGTTGCAGCGTCACGGGCTCAAGCGCGTGGCGATCGTCGACTTCGACGTGCACCATGGCAATGGCACCGAGGATATCGTCGCCGACGATGCGCGCATCCTGATGGTGGGCTTTTATCAGCATCCGTTCTACCCCTATGGTGGCGCGAAGTCGAATGCTGCCAACCTGGTGAACCTGCCGGTACCGGCCTATACCCGGGGACCTGAAATTCGCGAGATGATCGAATCTGGCTGGATTCCGGCGCTGGAGGCGCATCGGCCGGAGATGATCTTCATCAGTGCCGGGTTCGACGCGCACCGGGAAGATGATCTGGGCCAACTCGGCCTGGTCGAGCAGGATTACGCCTGGATCACGCAGCGCATCAAGGACGTGGCCCGCCGCCATGCCGGCGGGCGTATCGTGTCGTGCCTGGAGGGCGGTTACAACCTCAGCGCGTTGGGGCGTAGCGTGGAGGCGCATCTGCGGGTACTGGCTGACGTTTGATGGCCTGAGCATTTGATTTTCGGGGCAAGGTGCTCGCGCGATCAGGCCGGCGCGGCAATCTGCTCCGCGACGCCCCCGGCCTTCGGCCTCCTCCTTTATTTCGCTCCGCAGACTGCCACACCGACCTGATCG